>JABAOC010004422.1_pt9 | contig 13219 bp, 10 predicted proteins | sample 7062161 | NCBI WGS metagenome assembly JABAOC01 (sample SAMN14538625, study PRJNA623070) | marine sediment metagenome | biome: marine biome [ENVO:00000428]; feature: marine pelagic biome [ENVO:01000023]; material: deep marine sediment [ENVO:00002113] | place: India: Gulf of Khambhat ... | reverse complement strand
TTCTCACCATGCTGGATTCGCCTCATCATCGCCGGATGGCTGTACAGTAGCAGCTCCACCCAGCGCTCGGGATCTACCTGGGCCAGGTTTTGGTTGGCCAACTTCACCATCACCGACACGAAGGCCTCCGGTCTCCCCGTCATCTGCAAGGCGAACTCGTCCGCCATCCCCTCCCGCCACCGCGAAAAGCCGTTGATCACAGGCGTGCTCACGGCCATGAAGGCCCCCATCACAAGCGCCAGCAACGGGAGCCCGGCCACGTCATCCAGCCCAGCGAACCCCATCACCCTCACGCCCCAACCCAGCACCACGTGGGCCAGATAAAGCCCTACCAGTGTCAACGTAGACTGCAAGATCAGCCCCCACCACATGTCGTGTCGCACCTGATGACCCAGTTCGTGCGCTAGAATGCTCTCGATCTCGTCCGGCCCGTAGTCCGAGTACAATGTGTCCCCCAATACGATGCGCCGCGTGGACCCAAGGCCCATCAGCATGGCGTTGCCGGCCTTGGTCCTGCTACTCAGGTTTATCGTGAACACGCCCTTCACCTTGGTCTTCGCCCTCTCAGCCAGCCTCGTCAGCCGCGCCACCAACTCCTCATCTCCCACCGGTGTAAGCTTGAAGAACAGCGGCACTATCAGCAGAGGAGCCACGTTTGTCAAGATAACCGTGACCAGCAGCATGAACACTGCAGTCACCAGCCACCAAAGCGACGGTAGTGACCTCAACAGGAAGTACATTACCTCAACCACCACCACCCCCAACGCCAGGCTCAGGACACCGGCCTTTGCCTGGTCCGCTACCCATCCCCTCTTGGTCTGCGTAGATAGACCATAGCGGTGAGGAAGCACGAAGCCACCATAGTACTCCAAAGGCAGGAGCAACAAACCGTAGGCCAGCGAGAAAACGAGGAAATACGCTCCCACCACCAACACCGGCTGAGTCAAGAACGCCTCGATGCCGCCTGTCATCCACGCCGATATCCCTGTGACAAGCAACAGCACCGCGAAGCCACCCCCCAACGCCATGTCAGCTACCAACAACCGGTGTTTGAGCCTTGCATACGCCTTCGCCTCGTCCTGCCGGCGAGGATCGATATCCTCTGCGGTCAGCAGCTGCTTGGCGCAGACCCGTGATCCCGCCGCTGCGGAGTCCACAGCCGAGTGTCTATACATGGTTTCCAGTTGCGATCAATCTCAACAGATGCTATACTCTTGAGTTGCCTGACATCATAACACAAAGGGTGTGTTCGGTCAAATACTCTTACCTCACTCCTGGGATTTTCGACCTGTGCACCACCACATGGACAACGCTGCGCCTCCCATCATCACCCTCACCACCGATTTCGGCATGGAAGATGGCAACGTCGGAGTGATGAAAGGAGTCATCCTAGGCCTGAACCCCGATGCGACCATCGTGGACCTCACTCACGATATCCCCCCTCAGGACGTCGCAGCTGCCGCCTACGTGCTGCGCCGGGCCTACGGCTACTTCCCAACGGGCACCATCCACGTGGTGGTCGTCGATCCTGGTGTCGGCACCGGCCGCCGTGCTATCGCAGTACACAGTCCCGACGCCTCCTTCGTCGCCCCTGACAACGGCGTCCTGACCTACGTGGTCCAGCAACTCCGCGCCGCACACCAGGAGCTGCGCATCGTAAACCTCACCAACCGACAGTACTGGTTGCCCCAGGTGAGCAACGTCTTCCACGGTCGCGACATCTTTGCCCCCGTAGCCGCCCACCTTTCGCTCGGCGTCCAGATCGACGCCCTTGGCACGCAGCTTGATGACATCGTGACGATCCCCCTGCCCCGCCTTGAGATCCACAGACGGAAGATCACCGGTCAGGTAGCTCACGTCGACCATTTCGGCAATCTATTGACAAACATCCCACGCTCAGACTTGCTCTCTCTCGGAGACCGCCTGATTGTCAGACTAGCTGAGAGAGAGATAAAGGGTGTCAGCAACACCTTTGCCCAGGGCGAAGACGGGGAACTCATCGCTTACATCGACAGTTCAGCCCACCTAGCCATAGCCGTGGTCAACGGTAGCGCACAACGACTGCTGAACAGCAGCGTGGGCACATCGGTCGAGGTACAGCCTTCCTAGGCAACGTCTATACATCGGGAGCAGCTGTGAGCGAGCGCTTGATATTCGAGGAAGAGATAGAAGCCTTGATCGCCCGGTTTGGTCACCCTCGGAGACACACCTGCACCATTGACGTCACCCACCAGACGTTCCATACCTGGATCCGGAAGATATCCACCGGGCCCGTGGCCTGTCGCGGCGAGGTAGTAATGGTTGTCGTTCGCCCCAACGGCAACGTCCTCTTGCACACCAAGCACTTCTACCCGCACGGAGTCTACCGCCTCCCCAGCGGTCGTGTCCTGTGGCAAGAGACGGTGGAAGAGACCCTACATCGCGAACTCAAAGAGGAGACCAACCTTGACGTGAAGGTCGAGCGATTTGTGGGCCTCATCGAATACGAACTCAAATGCAAGGACAGTTGCATTCCCTTCGTCTCCTACGTCTTCCAGGTACGTGAGGTGGGCGGCCAACTCTGCTGCCTCGACGACCGAGAGGGAATCACCGACTTCCGCGAAGCATCCCTGGGGGACCTCGCCAGCGTGGCCGCACAGTTGGAGCGGCTTGAGCCTCGGTGGCGAGACTGGGGCAACTTCAGGGCCATCGCTCACCGCATGGTAGAGGAACTGCTCGGAGACTGACTGCCTCCCTTGTCTTGTATGCCAAACCTCGCCGCTCTCACCTCGATCCTCATCGTTCCTAAGCTTATCTGACAGCCTCACCAGCAGCGGGATCTCCAGGCGCGACGACGAGAAAACCTTGCACTTCAATCTCTCTCCCTCACCACGCCCTAACTGCCACTAAAATGATCCCACCCCCCTCCTCTTATAGGAACCTCCTCGCCGTTTGCCAGTTCTATCCAGCGCCCCGCATCTCCAGGAAGCACCTCGCCAATGCATGTTACTCTGGTACCCGTCGCTTCACCCACCAACGCCACCACTTCCCTTTCGGCCTCCCGCGGTACAGTGAAACAAAGCTCGTAGTCCTCCCCGCCCCCCACGGCCAGCGCCCAATCCGCCCTACCCATCAGCGCCGCAATCCTCTGAGTCGCCTCCGATATAGGCAGCCGCTCCGCCCACAGGCGTACCCCCACATCGCTCCTTTCACAAATGTGACCGATGTCGCTGCTCAGCCCGTCGCTGAGGTCGATCATGGCACTCGTCCGTCCATCGCTGGCGATGGCGCGCCCCTCCCTAATCCTCGGCGTCGGCGTCAGATACGCGTCCCGGACTCGGTCCGCTCCTTCCCTCTCCACCGCCAAGTCGGCCTGGCGCATGAGGGCCAGCCCCGCCGCCGCCTCACCCAACCACCCGGTCACCAACACCCGGTCCCCAGGGCGAGCGCCCGAGCGCAGAAGCACTTCCTCACGCCTCACCCGACCAAGGAGGAACAGATCCACCACGATAGGGCCCTCCGTCCTGGACATGTTGCCGCCCACTATGTCAGCGCCGTACGCAGCTATCTCCTCCCGCAGACCATCGTAGAGTGCCTCCACCCAACTAACCTCCAGTTCCGGCCGCAACGCCAGCGAGACTAAGCAGTGTTGCGGAATGCCTCCCTTGGCTGCGATATCGCTCAGGTTGATCGCCGCCGCCTTGCGCCCCAATTGATACGGTGTGACCAACTGGGTCAGGAAATGAATCCCTTCTACCTGGATATCACACGTGGCCAGTTGATATGTCTCGCGGTCCAGCTCCAACACCGCGACGTCGTCCCCGACGCCCACATACACGTCATCGAGGTACCCCGGCAGGCGTCCGGCTATTCTCTCGATCAAGGGGAATTCACCCAAATCCGAGACTCTCATTCTCGTCAGCCTCCACGTCTCTCAGTGGCTGTGACCAAACAGCCTTCGCACAGGCTTCAACTTCCCTCTCCGCTCGTCCCCCGCCCCGAGCGCCTCTTTATCAAGCTGGCAGCCCTTGTGTGGTGCAGGGCTCGGCCGCCTCACGTCCCAAGCACACAAAAAAACCCGCACGGCTTCTCCCATGCGGGTTGGACGGCGGGCGACGACTGTGCACCTCAAACACGCCCTTTCCAGGCTCCTCGGGCAGGACTCGAACCTACAACCCGCCGGTTAACAGCCGGCTGCTCTACCAGTTGAGCTACCGAGGAACGACCTTAAGCATATTATACTGCGCAGCCAGCCTCTAGTCAACTCACCCCAGGTAGTCTCGCAGCTTGCGACTCGACTTGGGGTGTCGGAGCTTTCGCAGCGCCTTCGCCTCTATTTGGCGGACACGCTCCCGCGTCACGCCCAGCGTCCTTCCGACCTCCTCCAAAGTCCGACTTTGCCCATCCCTAAGTCCGAAACGCAACGTCAAGACCTTGCGCTCCCTCTCGCTGAGCGACTCCAGTAGATCACTCATTTGCTCTCGAAGCAGCTCTCGCGATGCGGTATCGATGGGACCAGGAATAGATTCATCCTCTATGAAATCCGCCAGGGAACTGTCTTCCCCGCTACCAATGGGCATCTCCAACGACATGGGCTCCTGGGAAATGCGGATAATCCGCCTCACTTTGGCGGCTGCCCTCCTCCACCTCCGCTGCAAGATGGAGTCGACGGGCTCGTCATTGCTTCGCGCTTTCACAATGGCCAGCTTGTCCTCATCGGACAGCAATCCCTCCATCTGCAGCGCTATCTCCTCAGCTGAGGGCTCTCTTCCTAACTCCTGTGTGAGCCGACGTGACGTCCGCAGCACTCGATTGATGTCCTCCACCACATGGATAGGGATGCGAATGGTACGCCCTTGGTCGGCGATGGCGCGGCCGATACCCTGCCGGATCCACCACGTAGCATAGGTACTGAACTTAAAGCCGCGCCGGTAGTCGAACTTCTCCACTGCCCGCAGGAGGCCGATGTTGCCCTCCTGGATCACGTCCAAGAACGTAATCCCCCTCCCCATGTACTGCTTGGCCACGCTCACAACCAGACGCAAGTTGGCCACGATCAGAACTTTGCGGGAGAAGGTTGCCAACTCGTCCACGGCCTCGAACCTGTCTAAAATCGCGCTGTGGCTTTCCCGCGTCGCGGGCAAGTACTTCCGTTTTGTGGGAATCCTACCAGTCTTGCGAAAGTGGGACCCTATCAGAGCCCTCAATTCAGGCGGTAGTAGATAGAAGTCGAGACAAAGATCGTGTATCTTCCTGGTGAGCATGTCCCATTCAGTCGCTAGCAGGTCCTGCCCGTCGCCGTCGCCCTCACTCTCTGACGACTCCAGGACGATGGCCAGTTCATCCGTTTCGGCAAAGTCTTCCTCGCCGATACTACTCAGATAATCAGTCAGGTATGATTCCTCACCGGCTTGTACCACCGGTCGGGAAATTGTTTCTATCTCACCGGCCAGTTTCGCCAACTCCGGCGCAGGGACCCCCAACTGGTCACAGAGCGCTGTGATAGTTTCCCAATCCGCCCGCAGCGATTCTTGAGCCCTCGTTGCGATCTGCAGCCACGCCTCTTCGCCACTCTCGCCGCTAACTTGCTGTCCGATCTCGTCAAGGTACCGAGGCGCCATCATCTTCATGCTGTGCCATTTCTCGTCGGCTGCCGACAGCAGAGAAACATGCCCTATTTCCCTCAGATACATCCTTACCGGGTCGCTGGATTCCAGCCCCTCCAGATCCAGAAGAGCGTCAAGGGAAACATCGACGTCCTCCTCCTGGGCCGTCGAAGGCTCTTCCATCGTCGTTCCCGCTAGTTCCTCGTCCGGAGAAACGGCTGTGTCGTCCACAGATTCACGCACTCCCTCCACCTTATTCGTGGAGGTCCCTTCTTCCACGTTTACTTCTTCGATCTCTAGGCTCCCGTCGGACGGCTCCGACATCCTGACTCCCACCATCCGTCCTCGGACCTGGGCAGGCACCACCGGTCCTCCTCATCGTGCGTCTTCCCGCGCCCACGCGCCCTTGGATTCTCTCTCCCTCTCACGCTGCTGAATCCTCTGTCTCAGAGAATCAACTCTCTCCCGCAGCGCCAGTTCATCCTCACCACCTTGGCGCGCATCGTGAAGAAGACTCTCTAGCTGCCCTAACTCCCTCCGATCGTTTCGATCCCTCAGCCTGGACACGGTCCGTCGGATCTCCTCCGGCAAATCCTCTTCTCGCAGGCGGGGTCCCTTCGCTTCAGCCTCAAGTATGACCGCCAGATGCTGAACAAGGAGCGGATCTAGTGCGTCGCGGAACTCACCGATATCGAGGGCGCCCTCCCGCTCTATCGAATCCAGCAAAGCCGCGAAAATGGAGCGGTTCTCTGGCGCGAAGAAATCGTCCGCCGCCAATTCCTCGACTTCATGCACGAATGTAGGCGCCTTCAGTAGCAGGGCCAGACAGTAGTTCTCCAATGCAGCCGAGGATTGCACGATGGACAGTAGGCCAGAATCTGCATGAGGCGTCTCCGCCCTGCCTCGGCCCTTGAACCGACTCAGTTCGGCAGCCAACAGCCTCTCATCTATTCTAACTAGGCCGGCCAGTTTCTGCAAATAATGGGCACGCTCGATCCCGTCTCCTATCTCTGCGATCAGTGCCAGCAGCTCCTGAACCAACGCAGATTTCCCCTGGGCTGTGTCGAGCTCGACGCCGCCGGTGGCCATTTGGAAGTAGTAGTCCATGAGCGGCAGCGCCTCCTCCACCAGTCGCGCCCAGCGCTCCGGTTCCTCTCTAATCACATCATCTGGATCCTGGCCGGGCGGCATGGTGATGACCTTGATGTTGGAGTCCACGTATCTCTTCAACCATATGTGCTCGTAGGTCTCCCTGATCTCTGGACTTCGACGGTGCTCCACCCCATAGTGCTTCTTGACCACTTCCAAGCCCCTGAGGCTGGCCTGCTCTCCTGCCGCGTCGGCGTCCATGGCCAAAGTGAAGCTCTTGGTTACCTTCCTCAGGATTCGCACCTGGTTCTCGGTCAGGGCGGTGCCCATGGAGGCCACGACATTCCGGAACCCGTGCTGATTCGCCATCAGCACGTCCATGTATCCCTCCACGATGATGGCAGTGCCTTCCTCGCGAATGGCCTCCTTCGCCAGATGGATGCCATAGAGAATGCCGCCCTTGTCGAAGACGGGCGTCTGCGGAGTGTTCACGTACTTGGGCTCGGCATCGCCCAGGGCGCGCGCGCCAAACCCCAGAACCGCACCCCTATCATCGCAGATCGGGAAGACCAAGCGCCCCCGGAAACGGTCGTAGCATCCACCGCTCTCCCGCTCGACGGTCAGACCAGCGGCGAACACATCCGCCTCCCGGTACCCCTTTGCTGACAAATGCTGGCTCAGAGCCTCCCAGTCGGGCAGAGAATAGCCCAACTGGAAAGCCCTCCACGTTTCGGCTCGAATCTCGCGCCCGGCCAAGTAGTCTCGCGCAATCTCTCCGTCGGTCGAATGGATCAGAAGATGGTTGAAGTATTGGGCAGCAGCCGCGTTGATCTCGTGCAGTAGCTTGCGCCGCTTGTCTTCCACCTTCTGAGCCTCTGTGCGCGGAGCCAGAGGTATCCCCGCCCGCTGTGCCAGTTCCCGCAAGGCCTCCGAGAACTCCAGGTTCTCCTTCTTCATCAGGAAGGTGAAAACGTCTCCTCCGCTGGCGCACGCCCCAAAACAGTACCACCTCTGCCCATCGGGGAAAACGACAAACGAGGGGGTGGTGTCAGCGTGAAATGGACACAGCCCCTTATAGTTCCGTCCCGCTTTCTTCAACGGCACGTAGGTGGAGATGAACTCGACGATGTCTATTCTGTCCTTGATCTCGTCAGTGACGTCCATTGCTCTGGCGAGAGATCTCTACTTGGCGTAGTCTACGGCCCTCTTCTCGCGTATGACGGTGACCTTGATCTGCCCCGGATACTCAAGATTCTCCTCCACCTTGCGAGCCACATCCTTCGATAGGCGCAGGATGCCCAGGTCGTCAATCTCGTCTGGCCTGACCACGATCCTTATCTCGCGACCCGCCTGGATGGCGTAGCATTCGCTGATCCCCTGGAAGGAACTGGCCACCTCCTCCAAAGCCTTGATGCGCCTGAAATAGGTCTCCAGGCTCTCGCGGCGCGCTCCAGGGCGCCCTCCCGATATGGCATCCGCTGCCGCCACCAGCACCGCCTCGACGCTTTGGGCTTCCTCTTCCTGGTGGTGAGCGGCGACCGCATTGACCAGCCCCGCCGACTTGCCGTGGCGCCTGGCGATATCAGCGCCGATCAAAGCGTGGGGCCCCTCCACCTCGTGATCGACCGCCTTGCCGATGTCATGCAACAAGCCTCCCTCCTTGGCCAGCCGGACATCAGCGCCAACCTCGGCAGCCATCATCCCCGCGAGGTGCGCTGTCTGTATGGAGTGTTCCAACTGGTTCTGGCCATAGCTGGTCCTGTACCTCAACCTTCCCAGCAGCTTGACCAGTTCAGGGTGCATCCCTGTCACACCCACGTCGAAGACCGCTCGCTCCCCCTCCTCCTGGATAATAGCTTCCACCTCTCGCTTGGATTTCGACACCACCTCCTCGATCCGCCCCGGATGGATGCGCCCGTCCATGATGAGTTTGGTGAGCGACAAACGGGCGATTTCACGCCTTACTGGATCGAAACTGGAGATGGTCACTGCTTCGGGCGTGTCATCAACGATCAGATCCACACCTGCGGCGTTCTCCAGAGCTCTGATGTTGCGACCCCCACGTCCGATAATGCGACCCTTCAACTCATCGCTAGGCAAATCCACCGTCGAGACACTGACCTCTGCCACTTCCTCGGAGGCATAGCGCTGAATGGCCTCGCTGATGACCTTCCGAGCCTTTCGATCCGCCGTCTCCCTCGCCTCCTGTTCCACCTCGCGTATTACGCGGGCCATCTCCTGACGGCTCTCCTCCTCGACGGTTCGCAAAAGCAGGTCCGTGGCCTCCTCTCTGCTCAGGGAGGAGATGGCTTCCAACTCCTCAGTGCGCCTTTGTTTGAGTTCCTCCAGCTCCGCCTCGGTCTGCTTCAGCCTAGTCTCTTGAGCAGCAGCTTTCCTTTCCCGCTCCTCGAGGGGTTCCAGACGACGCTCCAGGCTCTCCTGCCTCTTCTGCAGGCGCTCCTCCTGATTGCGCACGCGCCTGCGCCTCTGCTTCAGTTCTTCCTCTCCCTCTCGCAGTATGTTGAGCGACTCATCCTTGGCCTCCAGCAGCATCTCCTTCTGCTTCGTCTCCGCATCGGCCACGATCTGCTCCGCCTCTGCTTGAGCCTCTTTCACTTTGGACGTAGCCAAGTACTGCCTAACCACATAGCCCACCGCGAATCCGCCGAAGGCTGCGGCTAGTAATCCCAATGCGACCATAATAGGTTCCATCTGCCGCTACACTCCTTTCCAACACTTCCCACACACGGTGGCTAACTGTCCTCCCCGCCTTCCTCAGCACTCTGCTGAAGTAGACGCGATACCGTTTCCCTTACCACCTCGTAACCGAAACCTCGTCGCCGAAGGAAGCCGTACATCTTTTGACGAAAAACGCGATCATCCAGATGATCATACCTCTGGGCCTGACTCACGGCAGCCCGATAAGCACTCTCCTCCTCATCAATCTCACTCAAGACCTCTGCTATCAGTTCGTCGTCGATTCCCTTTTGCCGCAATTCGTGCCGCAAGGCGCGGCGACCCCGGGGTTTGAAGGTCTCTCGGTTCTCCACCCAGTACCGGGCGAACGCCCCGTCGTCCAGCAGCCCTGCCGCGCTCAGCCGCTCCAGAACCGCCTCGCCGACCTCCGTGGAGACCTGCTTTTTCCTCAGGTAACGCCTCAACTCAGCACTGCTACGTGGGCGATAGGCCAGGTAATCAAGAGCCCTATCGTACGCCTTCTGGACAGCGTCCCGTGACTGCAGCTCTCGGATTTCCTCCTCAGAGAGGATATCCCCGCGCTTCAGCGACGCTGCTACGCCCATCGCTAGGCTGAAACCGTACTCGCCGTCAAGATAGACGTTGACTCGATCCATTTTCCTCTTCTGGACCTTGATCTCGGTGATCTCGCCTGCCACGTCAAGCGCTCAGAACAAAAAAGGCTGTGGCGCACAGCCACAGCTACGGAAGGCAGAGCAGTAGTGCCTGCCTAGAGATAAAGGGAGAATCCTCTTGTAGCCCGTCGCTTTAGTACGACGGCCTATCCCTCAACACCCGGCTTCTGAAGTACTCCGTTATGCGGTGAGCTCTGAGACCCCAGGTTCAACTGTGGTGCAGTTCACAATCCCCGTCTGCCGCGCCATTAGAAACTTGGTCACATGAAACTCGCCGCCCACTTCGCTTCTTCCTCTTCCAAGACCAATCGCTGAGGGAAAGGAGCGCTCCCCCTCCATCACGTAAGATGCTGAGTCCCTAGCTATGGGTCTGTGCAGCGTCCGGCTACTCTAACCCTCTGCTTCTCCCGACGGTTCCTCCGAACCCGCCGTCGACTGACGATGCTCCTTTTCGCTTGCTTCGCGAAGTTCGCTGACAGGCCAACGCACGGGAGGAAGGCCGGCCCGTTGGCGAACTTTGTCACTGATCTCCTGTGCTACCGAGGGATTCTCCCGCAGGAAGTCCTTGGCGTTCTCCCGGCCCTGTCCTAGCCTCGTGTCGCCATAGGAGAAGTAGGCTCCCCTCTTGTCCACGAGCCCCATGTCCACGCCGACGTCAATGAGATCACCCTCTCGAGAGATACCTTCGTCGTACATGATGTCAAACTCCGCCGACTTGAAGGGAGGTGCCACCTTATTCTTCTTCACCCAAACCTTCGTCCGGTTGCCGATCACCTCGGTTCCAGCCTTGATGGACTGCACCCGTCGAATATCCAGACGCACCGAAGAATAGAACTTCAAGGCACGTCCCCCGGGTGTCGTCTCTGGGCTGCCAAAGAGAACTCCCACCTTCATTCGCAGCTGGTTGGTGAAGATCACGGCGGTCTTGGAACGCTTGATGGCCCCCGTCAGCTTCCGCAGGGCCTGGGACATCAGCCGCGCCTGCAACGCCACGTGCTGGTCACCCATCTCCCCTTCGATCTCAGCCCTGGGCACCAGTGCCGCCACTGAGTCCACAACCACCACGTCTATCGCTCCGCTACGCACGAGAGCCTCGGTGATCTCCAGTGCCTGCTCTGCGGTGTCCGGTTGGGAGATGAGCAACTCCTCGATGTCCACCCCACACTTGGCGGCGTAGATAGGATCGAGGACGTGTTCCACATCTATGAAGGCCGCAATGCCCCCATCACGCTGGGCCTCAGCAATGATATGTTGGCAAAGGGTAGTCTTGCCTGAACCCTCGGGGCCGAATATCTCGGCCACCCTCCCGCGAGGTATGCCTCCCACGCCCAGTGCGATGTCCAGGCCCATAGACCCTGTGGGTATGACCTCCACATCCATACCCGGGGCCTCTCCCAGTTTCATCACAGCTCCGTCGCCATACCGCTTCGTTAGCTGTGAGAGGGTAATCTCTAGCGCCTTCTCGCGACCCTCTTTCTCCGCCATTGACACTCCCTCCGGGTTCGCCCCTAGTAATTGAGTTTACTCCAAACCATAACAAAAGGCAAACGCGTTAGAACTTATGTTCTATTATACCACAAAAGGCCGCAACCTGCAAACTGTGATATACTCTAAGCCGAAACAGAACGATGCACGAGATTGAACGGTTCATTCCTGACAAGCCGAACGAAGAGCAAATCCCCCTGGAGCGTTATCTGCAACCTCTACCGCGCAACGTGGTAGCAGCGTATGTCGTCGAGTGCACCAATCCGGGCAATCTCGTCATGGACCCTTTCCCGCAAAGGGGTACGCTGTTGGTCGAAGCGGCTGCCAGCGGAAGGAGGGGCATCGCCGCCAGCTTCAACCCGGTCCGCACCCTGCTCGTGCACGGTATCCTGACCCTCCCCTCGCCACACGAGATCGATGCCGCGACCGTGCGACTGGGCGACAGTCTGAAAAGAGGTATTCCGCTGCGGGAGCACATCAACCAGCTATACGCCAGCTCCTGTCACCACTGTGCGCGTCCCCTCGTCGTCGATTATTTCCTCTGGCATGGAGAAGACGACAGGCCAGTGGAGAAGTACTATCACTGCACGCACTGCGACGCCGAAGGCCGATTCCCTGTCGAGGACACTGACCTCACTGTGCTGGACAGCGTGGAGAAGCAAGGAGTCCACTACTGGTATCTTCTGGAGAGGCTGGCTCAGCCTCATGAGCCAGAACGGAAGCTGGCCGAGGAACTTCTGAACCTCTACACTCCGCGGAATCTCTACGCCTTGACGGACCTCTCTATGAAGATAGAGACCCTCTTTGTCGATTCACCGCTGCAGAATGCGCTGCAGTTGATCCTAGTGCAGTGCTTCGACACCTGCAGCAAGCTCGGCGCCTCCCCCCTGCCCAGACCCACGGTGCTCCACCTGCGTCCGCCGACCAGATTCATGGAGCGAAACGTATGGCATGCCTTCGAAGAGGCGTACCGGTTGGTACGCCTCCTATCGCCGTCCGGGCCAATGGCTGTCACCACCGACACCGAGAGCCTCGTGGGCGAAGCGGAGGCGGAGGTAAGCGTGATCAACGAACCACTCCACAGAGTGGCCGCCAGGCTGCCACCCTCCAGCGTGAGCTTGGTCGTTGCCGCACCTCCTCCCTACTATCGCCCCTTCTGGACGCTCTCCTACTTATGGAGCGGCTGGCTGTGGGGTAGAGAAAAGGCAACACTCCTGAAACCCTTGCTGAGGCGGAAGATGATGGGCTGGTCGTGGTACCGAAGAAGTCTGGGTGCGGCCCTGAAGACTCTCCACCGCCCCCTTCGACCCCAGGGTAGCATGATCTTCATTCTCGAGCGGGCTAGTCTGACCCACATCAATAACGTGATACTGGCCGCCGTGGGGGCGGCATTCAAGCTACGGAGGATCTTGTACCAGCCAGAAGATGTGCATCCCCCCGAGGAACCCATGCAGGGTGTGGACGGAGCGTATCGCCTCACCTTTACCAGAGATGATGGACCCGGCCAGGATCTGGACGACCTGTCGCCTGGTGCCGTGGCTCTGGCCCTGCAGGAGGCAGCACTGAGGGCAGCCCGGGAGTTGCTCAGGGAGCGAGGCGAGGCACTCCACTTCGGTTGGCTCCACAGCGCCATCTACCAGCGATGGAGCCGGGACGGTTTGCTGACACAAGCGCTCGCCCTCGGCGAGC
>JABAOC010007570.1_pt3 | contig 13227 bp, 9 predicted proteins | sample 7062161 | NCBI WGS metagenome assembly JABAOC01 (sample SAMN14538625, study PRJNA623070) | marine sediment metagenome | biome: marine biome [ENVO:00000428]; feature: marine pelagic biome [ENVO:01000023]; material: deep marine sediment [ENVO:00002113] | place: India: Gulf of Khambhat ... | reverse complement strand
CACATTTGAATCTCTAATCAAGACATGAAAGAAATCTTCTAATCACGAAAAGTTGCAGAATAGCCCCACTTGACACGCTAGAACTCGAGTAACAAAGCAGCTTTATAAGCCTGGGATATGAAAATCTTTAGACAGTTTCCACGGAACGGCAAATAATGATATGGGCGTATTCCGTAAAATCAGAAGAGTTGCAGGCCTGCGATGCTGAGTCTGTGAGTGAACTTGAAGAACTTAGTGGAAAGGCTGATTGGTTGTGGGTAGACTGTCTAGAACCAGACGACAAGGAACTTGAAACTATTGCAGGGTTGCTGAAGGAAAGAGAAATCATCAGCACCATCAAGGAGAAACGGATATTTTCACGCTACGAAAGGATACATGATTATACTGCAGTTTCGATTCCTCTCATTGTGTTTGAAAGCGCATTAGCAACCCATCCAATCTATGCATTTCTGAAAGAGAAAATGTTTGTGACCGTAAGAAACGAGAAATCTTCTGGGCCAATTGAAAACACACTGAAAACTTTGCAGGATTGTGCGTCTGGGATTATCTGCCCTTCTGGAGTTAGAGAGATAAGTTCATCGTTTGTCCTCAGCAGATTGTTTCATGAAACAACCAACAAAAATCTGGATGCTATCATCTTTCTCAGAGAACAAATTGATACGGTCGAGGAAGAAGCGCTTGCAAATCCGCGCGACAGAAGGATTAGTCACTCAGTTTTTGCATTAAAGAGAGACATCTCTACCTTTGAGAGGACTCTGTGGTCTCAAAGAGAGTTGATGCTGAGCATGCGAGAAGGGGTAGTCCCAACCCTTCAACTTGGCGAGGAGATTACACCTACGTTAAGCCATGCGATCAGCAACATTTCACGGGAACTTTCTCTTCTCGACTCGAATAACAACGCTTTGGATAGCATTCTCAGTCTTCAAGATCTAGGTATGATCCACAGGGTGGAAAGAACTCTAATTTACCTCACCTTAATCATTCTTGTGGCGAATGTTGTTCTAATCCTTTTAGGCTTAGATATCTTAAACTTGTTCACGCAGTGAAGTTCTTCCCTCTAATATCAAAGAATCTAAAAGTACAGCTGAAGCATATAGATCAGTGTTCTCCTTGGTCTTTGAGACAATGATCGCAATCGGAGCGCTGATCCTAGGGATTGTCCTTATGACCATTTCCAGCGACAAGGCCGTTGAACACTCGGTAAAAATCGCTTCAGCATTGAGGATTTCTCCGCTTATAATCGGCCTTGTACTAGTGTCCATAGGCACGGACTTTCCAGAGATCATTAACTCAATCGTCTCGTGTGCGGTAGGTCACGCCGACATAGAGTTAGGGGACTCTCTCGGATCAGTCTTGACCCAGATGACTTTGATACTAGGACTTCTTCCCTTCTTAGCCGGAAAGTTCAAAGTGAAGAGAAAAGAGGTGTTAGTCATTGGAGCGTTCGAAGTCCTAGCACTCACACTTGCAGTATCAATAGCTGAGAAGGGATATTTTACGAGGATCAACGCACTCCTCTTGGTGGCTAGCTGGCCAGTCTTTATACTATTAACTAGAAGCGCCACGGCAAAGAACACTGAGGAAAAAGAGCAGGTCATGGCTTGTGTGGAGGAAACCCATCTTCATCACCTTCGTCACTGGATCATAGCCATTCTAGGTTTCATCGGCGTTACGATCGGGGCCTATGTTGTGGTCCAATCGGTGATCACACTGTCTGGGGCTTTTCATGTTTCCGAATACCTCATTAGTTTCTTCGTTGTCGCCATCGGGACATCTCTCCCAGAATTAGTGGTTGACTTCATGGCCATCCGCAATAAACAATACGAGCTGGCCATAGGAGATGTCATAGGAAGCTGCCTCGTTGACGCTTCTGTTTCCGTTGGAATCGGGCAGTTCTTCTTCCCACAAGCAGTATCCGGCGAAACCGCCACGATCACAGGCTTATATGCCATATTTGGTTCCATCGTGGTTATACTAACTCTTGCACTGAGAGAAAAGGTCGACAAAAAAGCCGGAATTGTGTTCATTTTCGTATACTTGCTTTCCTACGCAATGCTAGGCGTAACCTGAAGTCACTAACTCTATAGTGAAAACCTTGAAAACCAACGACATGTTTGGTTTCTTTTTCAGATGCAAGGACCATGCCAGCGGAGGCATGTGAAGATTTATAATTAAGCTAAACGTACTGTTAAAAATGCAATCGAGTGACGAAGATGAAAGACACCGTCTTCTCTGTGTGGTCAACGCATGACAGAAGGCGTTAGAACTCTTTTTCGGAAGATTAGATCGTACCTCCGGATTACACAGATGACCCCCATTGCCCGAAGATACTTCATCAAGAACGGTTTTGACGGCTCAATGACCCTACTCGGCATCATCATTGGTTCGTGGATCGTGGAAGTCGACCAGCCGGAAATAATTGTCACCGCAGGTTTAGGGGCGTGTCTAGCCATGGGGGTATCCGGCCTCTTCGGCGCCTACATGACTGAGAGGGCTGAGAGGAAGAGACGTCTCAAAACACTCGAGGCCGCCATGCTCACCGATCTCACCAAGTCCATACAAAGTGACGCTTCTGACTTTGTTTCAGTGTACGCTGCACTTATAGATGGCGCATCACCTGTGCTGACGGCACTGATCTCTCTTATTCCCTTTATCCTCACGTTGACGGGAGCATTCGTCATCTCGGACGCCTACATTGCCTCATTAGTTCTCACCTTAGTCACATTGTTTTCTTTAGGCCTATATCTTGGAAAAATTGCGAAGGAGAACATTTTGTTCTACGGCATCCAGACGGTTGCCGCAGGACTACTCATAGTTGCCATAGTCTTCCTTTTGGGTGCCATCTAACCCTTCTACCGCCACCATCGCCTTTCCTAGAAGGAAACGCACATGTAACAAAGGAACTTCGACTGCCATCTCCGCGCGCGCGTTCTTCTACGGGAACAAGGCATAAGTGGCAATCAGCGGGGCAAAGACGGAGGCAACCAGAGCCATAACTGTAATCATGGTGTTGAGAGAAGGCCCAGCCGTGTCCTTGAACGGATCCCCAACGGTATCCCCTATAACCGCGGCCTTGTGCGCATCTGAACCTTCGCCGCCGAAACTTCCCGCCTCGATATACTTCTTAGCGTTATCCCATGCACCCCCTGAATTGGCCATAAACAATCCGAAGATTATTCCTGTAACAATGCTGCCCGCGAGGAATCCTCCCAGAGCTTCCTTACCTAAAAGGAATCCCACCGCTAAGGGAGATACGATTGCCAAGATGCAGGGGAGCAACAGCTCTTTTAACGCACCTCTTGTCGCCATGTCCACGACTTTGGCATAGTCAGGTTTAGTTTTTCCCTCCATTAGACCCGGAATCTCTCTGAACTGTCTCCTAACCTCTTCGATCATCTTGAAGGCATTACTTCCGACAGCCAATATCAACAGTGCTGAAAGAAGCGGCGGCACCATCGCACCAATAAACACGCCAGCAATTACTCTTGGTTTCATAAGGTCCACTGCGGTGATGCCAACTACCACAGCGTAGGCTGCGAACAACGCGAGAACCTGTAAGGCTGCAGCACCTATTGCGAACCCCTTTGATATGGCTTTCGCGGTGTTTCCTGCCGCATCTAATCTGTCGGTTACTGCGATTACTTCCTTTCCTAAACCAGACTGCTCAGCAATTCCTTTTGCATTATCTGCTATTGGTCCATACGCATCTGCAGAAATTACCATTCCCAGCGTGGCTAACATTCCGACAGCGCCAATGGCAACACCATACACCGGGTCGACACCATACGTTGCGGCTAGATACCATGAAGCTAAGGTTGCCGCAACTATTCCAACAACCGGGGGCACAATACTCACCACGCCATATGAAAAGCCAGACAAGATGTTTGTGGCAGCTCCGGTTTTCGCGGCTTCAGCGGTCTTCAAGACTGGCGGTCGGTCTATTGATGTGAAGTAGTCGGTTGTGAGTCCGATTATCATCCCCGCTATCAGCCCTGCGAGAGTTGCTAGGAATATGCCGAGTCCGTAATCTCCTATACCGGAGAAATGGATTACTACAAACGTCAAAACTGCAAATATAATACATGTTGCGAATGTTCCTCTATTGAGGGCGGCTCCAGGATTACCTCGTTTCCTCGTTCGTACGAAGAGCATTCCGAGTACGGATGCAAAAATCCCCGTTGCCTTGATCAACAGCGGAAGAATCACGAGAATTATGTATGTTGTTGCAGTTATCTCATTTGATCCCATGAGGGTGTCTGCCCAGGCCTTTCCGATGATCATAGCAGCTATAGTGCCAGCGATGTAGGAGTCGATTAGGTCGGCACCCATGCCTGCCACATCTCCGACATTGTCGCCAACGTTATCGGCAATCACTGCAGGGTTTCTCGGGTCGTCCTCGGGGATGCCAATTTCTACTTTGCCCACGAGGTCCGCGCTAATGTCAGCAGTCTTTGTATAGATGCCTCCGCCGGCCTTGGCGAAGAGGGCTAAGGCGCTTGCTCCGAAGCTGAAGCCTAGAATTATGTCCAGATTTTCCGGTCCGTAAATATAGTATAGTAGGCTCACTCCGAGCAAGGCTATCCCAACTATGGACAATCCCATTACCGCTCCACCGTAGAACGCTACTGGAAGTGCTTGGTTCAGACCTTTTCTGGCGGCATTTGACGCTCTCACGTTTGCCTTTATTGCCGCAATCATTCCGAAGTAGCTAGCAAGAGTGGTGCATAATGAGCCGAAGATGTAGGCGAGAGCCATATGAAAATTAAAAAAGATTCCTAAGATGACCGCTACGACTGCTACGAAGATTGCTAGCGTGATATTCTGCCGCTTCAGATAAGCTGTCGCGCCCTCTTTTATAGCGGCCGAGATTTCCTGCATTTTCTTGGTTCCGCTATCTTGCCTGCTCACATAATAGAAGAGATACAGGGCGGAAGCAATCGATATTAAACCGGCAACGGGTACAATTGTCAGCAGTTCCATAAGCAATCGCTCTCAGATTAAACATATGTAATTTATAAATCTATTTTAGCAAGACGAGACAATGATTTTGCATTATTTGAAGCTAATAGAAAGTTTATAAGCGATTATATTGAGAGAACGCTTCCAAATGGTGAACTTGATTGGTGGAAACCACGGTTATAGATGTTTTGCTCAAGGAAAGGAGAATCTTCGAACCATCGAAAGAGTTCGTTGAGCAAACAAACGTTAAGAAATGGATGGATAAACATGATATCAAGAGTCTTGATGAGTTGTATGAGAGGGCGAGAGATCTAGAATGGTTTTGGGATGAGGTCGCAAAGGATGTTGTTGAATGGTACACGCCGTACAAGAAAGTTCTGGAGTGGAATGAACCGTACGCCAAGTGGTTTGTCGGCGCCGACTACAACATCGTCCATGACGCTTTGGACAAGCATGTGAAAACCTACAGGAAGAACAAGATAGCTTATATCTTCGAGGGAGAACTCGGAGTTGTCGAAAAACTGACTTACCGAGATCTCTACGTACGCGTGAATAAGCTTGCAAATGCTCTCAAGAGCATCGGAATCAAGAAAGGGGACCGCGTTGGAATCTATCTGCCCATGATTCTCGCACTACCGATATCAATGCTAGCATGTGCAAAGATCGGGGCGATTCACAGCGTCGTCTTTTCAGGCTTCAGCGTTGGCGGTCTCCAGAAGAGAATAGCAGACGCTGAGGCGAAAGTGGTTATAACATGCGACAGTTTCCATAGGCGCGGAAAAACTGTTCCCCTGAAAGCGCAGGCAGATGAAGCTGTGAGGGGCGCTCCTTCTGTGGAGAGTGTCATTGTTCATAAGCATACTGGTGAAGAGATTCCGTGGAATGAAGACAGGGATCGCTGGTGCCATGCCATCTGTGAAGGACAATCGAAGGTTTGTGAGACTGAGAAGTTAGACGCGAATGATACTCTGTACATCTTGTATACTTCAGGCACGACTGGAACGCCGAAAGGCGTAATCTGCGCTCATGGCGGATACGCCGTGGGAGCAGCCACGACGTTGAAGTGGGTCTTTGACGTAAAAGATGAAGATATATGGTGGTGCACGGCAGATATTGGATGGGTCACGGGGCACAGCTACATCGTATACGCTCCGTTGATTCTAGGCGCAACTTCAGTGATGTATGAAGGAGCACCGGATTATCCCAAACCAGATCGATGGTGGTCCATAGTAGACAATTACGGAGTCACTATCTTCTACACTTCACCCACAGCCATTCGAATGCATATGAGATTTGGGGAAAAGTGGGCGAACAAGCATGACCTAAGCTCTTTAAGGCTGCTGGGTTCGGTGGGGGAAGCCATAAACCCTGAAGCTTGGATGTGGTACTACGAGAACATAGGTAGAGAACGCTGCCCAATAATGGACACTTGGTGGCAAACAGAAACTGGATCTTTCGTCATCGCACCGTTACCAGTGACTCCGCTCAAACCTGGTTCCGCCACAAAACCCCTTCCAGGCTTTTCGGCTGACGTATTCGATGCCAGTGGTAAACCAGTCAGAGAGGGCGGAGGCGACTTGTATCTGCTTGGGCCCTGGCCATCGATGTTGAGAGGTCTGTACAAGGCTCCTGAGAGATACAAGCAGGTTTACTGGAGTGGATTGCCTAATATGTATCTCGCTGGTGACAAAGCGCGGAAAGACGAGGATGGCTACTTCTGGATACAGGGAAGGGCAGACGATATCCTCAAAGTTGCTGGGCATAGAATAGGCAACTACGAAGTCGAGTCAGCGCTGGTGAGCCATGAAAAGGTAGCTGAAGCTGTGGTAATTGGGAAGCCTCATGAAATAAAAGGTGAATCGATAGTCGCTTTCGTAGTCTTGAAGGAGGGTGTAATCCCAAGCGATGAACTAAGGGGTGAGTTGAGGGAACGGGTGGCTCATGAGATGGGGAAGATAGCGCGACCTGATGAGGTTTGGTTTGTTAAGGATGTGCCAAAGACTAGAAGTGGAAAGATCATGAGGCGGGTCGTCAGAGCTCGGGTACTTGGCGAACCGTTGGGTGACCTTTCTACGCTTAGAAACCCAGAGGCAGTAGACGAAATAGCCTACGCCGTGTAACTGGACATAAACTCGTCAATACCCTGGTTCGTAAAGAAAACTCTATAAGAAAGATTCTTCTAAAGGGCTGGGGCTATATGCTGAGATTAGGAAAGAAAAATTCAAGATAACAGGCGATGCAGATGACTTCCGATTGGCATGCTATGGATACCAAAGAAGCCCTACGAAAGCTGAAGACCGGTCACGATGGCCTAAGTAAAGAGGAGACTGAACGTCGACTCCGCGAATTTGGATACAATGAGTTGACAGAGCGGAAAAGAGTCACTCCTCTTCGAATATTTCTCAATCAATTCAAAGACGTCTTTGTAGTCATGCTTCTGATTGCCATCGTGATTTCTGTCGTCGTGGCATGGTACAGGACTACTGCTGCCCCAAGCCCAGAAGGCTCCATCGAAGAATATGTGGATGCCATTACAATTGGGGCTATTGTAGTCCTTAACGCTGTTGTCGGCTTTGTTCAGGAATACCGGTCAGAAAGAGCAATGGAAGCTATGAAGAAGTTGACAGCCCCCAAGGCGCGCGTGTTGCGTGATGGAAAGGAAGTGGTAATACCGGCAAGAGAGGTCGTACCAGGGGATATTGCTTTTCTTGAATCAGGCGACCGCATTCCAGCGGATTGTCGACTATTGGAAACAGTGGATTTGAAGACCGATGAAGCAGTTTTGACGGGTGAATCCACGCCGGTGGAAAAGGAAACGGGGGTTGTAGATGAGAAAATCCCGGTGGCGGATCGAAAGAATTCAGTTTTCATGGCTACGCATGTGATTTACGGCCGAGGAAAGGGCCTTGTAACCTCTACCGGCATGAAGACTGAATTTGGAAAAGTCGCCGAGATGGTTCAAGCTGTTGAGCAGGAGGAAACTCCTCTAAAGCAAAAGCTTGAACGCTTTGCCAAGAAGTTGGGAATAATAATTGTAGTTGTCTGCATCGTTATATTTGCCCTTGAATTGTACGAAATTTTCGTTCTTAAGGTGACTCAAGGACCGGACGTCATAGGAAATATCATAGACACATTTATGGTAGCAGTGGCACTCGCCGTTTCAGCAGTTCCAGAGGGCTTACCTGCTGTAGTAACTATATCACTCGCTCTCGGCGCTCGCGAACTCGCAAAACGCAATGCAATTATCAGAAGACTCGCTTCAGCGGAAACGTTAGGAGCCACAACGGTCATTTGCTCCGATAAGACTGGCACTCTAACCAAGGGAGAAATGACTGTACGCAAACTCTACGCCCATGATAAGATGTTCGATGTAACAGGGGTTGGCTACGAATCTCAAGGCGATTTTCTCGTAAATGGCTCTCGCATAGAGCCAAAGGATGATGCCCATCTCGCTTTGTTGTTGAGAGCTGGCACCTTGTGCTCCAACGCCGCCTACGATGGACAAAACGTGATTGGAGACACTACAGAAGGGGCATTGATTGTAGCTGCCGCCAAGGCAGGAATGATAAAAGAGGATTTGGAGCGCACGTACCCCCGTGTGCGAGAAGTGCCTTTTACCTCTGAGAGAAAGCGCATGACAACAGTTCACAAATCACCAGAAGGAACGCTTTACGCTTACGTTAAAGGGGCACCCGAAACTATCTTGGAACGATGTGATTATACTCTTCAAAACGGCAACGAGAAGAAGTTGACCAAAAAGGAACATCAATCAATTCTGAAAACTAATGAAGAGATGGCAAGCGGGGCTCTCCGTCTGCTAGGGATAGCATACCGGGAACTGCCAGACGATATGTTAGAAAACTTCGACGAGGAGAACGTTGAGATGAGACTAGTTTTTGTAGGTTTAGCGGGGATGATTGATCCTCCAAGAGGGGAAGCCAAAGAAGCCAATCTTTTGTGCCAAAAAGCTGGAATAAAAACGGTTATGATTACTGGAGATCACAAACTCACAGCTGTTGCCATCGCCAAGGAGTTGGAAATGCTGAAAAGCGATGTGGTTCTGACAGGTACTGAACTGGATTTTATGAGCGATGAAGAATTCGAACATGTAGTGGAAGACGTAGCAGTTTACGCTAGGGTTTCTCCGGAACATAAGCTTCGTATAGTCAGGGCATTAAAAAAGAAGGGGCACATCGTTGCTATGACTGGCGACGGAGTGAACGATGCGCCGGCACTCAAGCAGTCAGACATTGGAGTGGCCATGGGAATTACTGGCACAGACGTAACAAGAGAAGCAGCAGACATGGTTCTAGCAGATGACAACTTTGCAACCATAGTCAACGCTGTTGAAGGAGGACGAAGCATCTATGATAACATACGAAAATTCTCCTTCTTCCTATTGCGCTCCAATTTCGATGAGTTACTTGTCATAGGCACTTTTGCACTACTCGGTTTAGAACTTCCCCTAACCGCAGGCATGATTCTATGGATAAACTTGGTCACAGATGGAGGGCCAGCCGTGGCCTTGAGCCTGGATCCCACAGCAGACGATGTGATGGAGCGGCAACCACGTAATCCAAACGAAGGCATATTACATGGAAGACTAGCTTCAATCCTCGCCACTTTCGTGACACAGTTTTTGGGAACGGCTGTCCTATTCTATATCGCATTCTACGTGTTCAATGAGCCTCTGGAAGAAGCACGGAGCCTCGCTTTCGTTCAAGCAACGTTACAGGAGCTGATTATCGTGTGGAACTGTCGCTCAGAGAAACACAATGCGTTTAGGGTAGGATTTACCTCAAACAAGTTTCTGCTGTTCGCTGTGCTAATATCGGCGCTTGGAACCATTCTCGTACCCTATGTAGGTTTATTTGACACAGCCCCCTTGTCACTCATGGACTGGGCGATGATAATACCAATTTCACTTTCAGGCTTCCTAATATTGCCAGAAGTCTTCTACGGCAGGAAAATACTACGCTGGAAATAATCTTCTAAAGGCTAGTGAGAGAGGAAAGCTATTTTCTGTCGACGAACCATTCAGATATTTTCATGTCTGTTTTCGGTTCAAACCTTACGTTCATGGGGCTGAAGGTTTGACCGAGTGCTGTTCTAAGGTTTCGTATATAGTCTTCAACGTTGATCTCCGAAACATTCTTCACAGAGTCCGTTGGTTTCACGGTGAAACGTTTGCCTTTGTAGTTGAATGGTTTAACCTTCACGAAAGAAACAGTATCGCGCCTCTTTACGTCTCTTCCTGAATCTATCAGTTGAACAGCACACTGGTAAGGTTGAGGCAGTGCATCCTTTAATTCTAGCTTCTCATTTGGATCGAAATACAGTCTCACTGCAAACTCCAGGTCTTCAAGTTTAACCTTTCCTTGCCTTAGATTTTTGATTGCATCTTGGACGATGGTCACAATTCTTTCTTTCGCCGCTTCGAAGGCCCCCTCGTCTTTTACATGACTCAACTCTTTGACACAGTTGCTGAATACGTTCTGAATGAAATAGGGCGCATTGGATTTGATTACTGTAAGACCTTTTAAGTCGGGAGTGCCGTCGTTTAGAATCCCAAAGTAGGCCTTTTTAGCCTTCGACAAAACGCACAGGGAATATCGTTTCTCGACTGCAAGGTCCAGTCGAAGCTTCTCTTTTACAGTCTTGATTAACCATTCTATGCCCTCTTCTGTCGGATCGTTTAGGAATACTGAGTCGGTGTCTCCGTAGATCGGACGCAACCCTTTTTCTTCTGCCATATTCCAAGCCGTTTGAAGAGCATAACGACTGTAGCCTGTTATAGATTCGGCTAAAGGCGTAGATGCAAGTCCGTGTATTCTGACGGTCACCCCGTAGCTTGAGACCGTGATGAGTTTCAGCAGTTTAGCCGCAGTTTCAGCGAAACGCCTCTCGTCTTTGGGAATTGTTGCATCTTTGGAACGAGGCTTGAACCAATGGATTCTAAGGTCCTTTAACGCTCCAACCAGAACTGAATAGAAGCCTCTTCTCTTTGTGCAAGTGTGATGGTCCAACTCAGGGATTGTGTTCTCTCTGCATTCTGTGTGCTCGCAGTCAACTGTCTCGTATGACAAATTGTAGCTGTCTATGCAACTTGGATAGAGGCTTTCGAAGTCTGTTACGACTGTGTTGAAGTAGTTTCCGCTCTTCGGCGTGATTGTTAGCGCCCCCGTAACAGATCTCTTAAGTTCGCTTCGCCTTCTCAACTCTTTTGATGTCGGGATCAGAATGTTATTTTTCCTAAGGTATGTGTAGATTAGGGATTTTATCCATTCGCTCACTCGTTTACTGGAATAGGTTGTAGGGATTGGTAGGTTGGCGATTCTTGACAACATGAAGGTGTGATAGAGCTTTTCAGGGGGAGTTTCTGCTCGCATGCCTAGCAGTTCAGGTTTGATCCGTGGAATTGGCTGAAGGAGTAAGTTAAACCAATATTCTAGCATGGTGTATTTTAGTGGGTCAGTCGTCTCCACGCCAGCGAAAGTCTTCCTAAACTTCCTTTGCTGCTCTTCTGAAATGCTAGAAGCGAGCATGAGATGTTTTCCTTGCAGAGTGTGTGGTGAACCAAAGACCAAACCGTGATCGTAGACGTATCCACGGCTGAATTCGATCTTACTCTCCCAAGCCTTCTCGAACATTTTGCCAAATGCTTCAATGTTGGTAGGATTTTTGATCTCAATCCTGGCCAAGGTTTTCATTTCGCCTGTGAAGAGGTCCCTTTTTTTGATCGGGGAGACTTTGCCAACGATCCGCTCAATAGTGTATTCGTCTTTCTCGCTGAGCGGATAGGGTATTAGAAAGTAGGGCTTGTATTCGCGGTCTCTGAATTCGTTTATTGTTTCTGCTGATGTATCGTAAAAGCTGAGTTTTACCTCGTCAGCGTCGGTTTGGGAGTCTATCAGGTAAAGGATATCCAAGAGTTTACTTCTCTGTTCATTGCATTCTAGGTGAAAAATAATTGATGATCCTCGATAGATAACAGTTTCTTTCGAAACTAGATTGCGGTTTTGACTCTACATTTGCAGTCTTGACGCGGGTCTAAAACGGAAAATAATGTTTGGACCCATTGAGTTGCGTTTCATAGAGCGGATTCATAATGTATAACTAATGCGTAGGGTACGCAATTATTGAAGAGCCTTGGAGAAGAGAAGAGTCAGCTGGCGATTGCTGTTTCACAGCTTAGGCTTAGGCTGTCTGAGCAGCTCAGTCTTCCTTCAAATGTTGGTGTTCAAAGATATCGTTCAACAGGGCTATTTCCTCGCCATCGAAAACAATCAATTGATACTCACATTTGAGGTGCTTCTCACGGTTTTTGCCGTCTTTTACTTTGGTTACATTTACCAACGATTCGTTCGTTCTATGAGGTAGTCATTGAAACTGTTTTAGTCGTATGGTAAAACGTTGCAAATATCACAGAAAGGATGGGCATTCTGAGGATTCGCCCCTTTAATACGGACACATAGTCGAAACAAATAACAATTCTTAAATATTCTCTCACTCGAGAAAACTGAAATCGTGACTAATTTTGGAGATATAGCAAATGAACTGTAAAAAATCTCTAGTGCCAACATTAGTTATAACAATACTATTGTTAGCAACCTGCGGCAATGTTGTAGAATCAACAACTGGGACATGGACAGTCTATGACTTGGAATATGCGGGGCTAAAAGTTAGAATTGAAGCTCCACGCCAAGCTAATCCGGGTGAAAACATAACTGTTACAGTAAGATCTGAAGCTCCCCAAAGGATCTATGTTGAGTATGTCTACATCAAAATCTACGGACTTAGAAACGAGACAGACGACATTCTGCTTGAAACTATCACACATCTTCAAAGCAGCTTCCTGACGGCTCCTCACGAGGATGACTACACAGTGGCAATACCTAACCGTACTTGCCCAGGATTTACCCATGGCACAATAGAATGCGAATGGGAGTTTATGGGAGCGCCGGCAAAAATACCTTCCGCCGGCTTCATGGTCACATACGTGAGAAATACGGAGCTTGAGCAACTTCGGGCGGAATACGATGAACTAAACGCAACATATCACTCCCTGCTTACAAATTACACAGAATTAGATTCAGAATACGTTGGCGAACTAGGCGGTGCCAGAAATTTGATGTACGTCTTTATTGCCACAACCGCAATCGCGGTAGCTACGCTTTTGTACCTTATATTGAGAAAACCTAAGACGTATTGGTCATAGAGTTCCGAGCTCTTTCTCTATTTGAGCAATCTCAACGGGTAGCGGCGGTC
>JABAOC010005407.1_pt4 | contig 13242 bp, 13 predicted proteins | sample 7062161 | NCBI WGS metagenome assembly JABAOC01 (sample SAMN14538625, study PRJNA623070) | marine sediment metagenome | biome: marine biome [ENVO:00000428]; feature: marine pelagic biome [ENVO:01000023]; material: deep marine sediment [ENVO:00002113] | place: India: Gulf of Khambhat ... | reverse complement strand
CACCAGCCAGGGGACGACCGGGAGGAGCAATGCCACGACGATCAGGCCGGCAACAATTCCTGCAAGAATGACCTGCTTGACCTTCATGGTCATTGATTATATCGTTATGCTAATTGCAGGCATATTGGAGTATTGGCTCGATGAACCAGGTCGATCGCAACGCCAGACTGCCCCTCTACCATCAATTGTACGAGGTTCTGCACGAGAGGATTCTGCTGCGCCAGTGGAAGCCGGGCGACCGCCTGCCGACCGAGGCCGAGTTAATCGAATCGTACGGGGTCAGTCGTATCACCGTCCGAAAGGTGCTCGATATGCTCGTCAAGGAGGGCTTGATCTACCGCCAGGCGGGCCGGGGCACCTTCATCGCACATGCCACCCTGGAGCAAGGGCTGTCGCACATCATCAGCTTCACCGAGGACATGCAGCGCCGGGGCTTCACCGTGACTACGAGGGTACTGTCTTCCAGACTGATTCCCGCCCCGGACTACATTGCCGAGAAGCTTCACATCAGGGCCGGAGAGGAGTTGGCGCAACTCGAACGGCTGCGCCTGGCGGACGGCGAGCCCATGTGCATCGAGAACGCCCATTTCGTGCACAGGTACTGCCGAGGCATCCTGGAGCACGATTTCGCCGTGCACTCGCTGCGGGAGATCAAGATTCAGAAGTTCGGAATTCGTTGGATCCGCGCCCGGCAGACGATTCGGGCCATCGGCGCCACGGCGGAGATAGCGGACCTGCTGGGCATCAAGAAAAAGAGTCCTCTGTTGTTCTTCGAGCGGGTCTCCTTTTCGCAGAATAACATCCCGGTCGAATTCCTGCAGGCTTACTACCGGGCCGACCGTTACATCCTCTATAGTGAGCTGCAAGGGGGAACGGGGTAGAAGACGGGGACGGAGGACAGAAGACGGAGAACAGATGGCGGATGATGAACGTCAGCCAGACACGCTATGAAAGGACCCGTGTTATGAACGAGACAGGCAATGATCGAGGGACGGCTGTCTCCCGCAGAAAATTCATGCAGCAAGCTGCCGCGGCGGCGGCATTCACGGTGGTGCCCCGCCACGTCCTGGGCGGACGGGCCTATGCTGCTCCGAGCGGGAAGCTGAATATCGCCGGCATCGGCATCGGCGGTGTCGGCAAGTCCTTTCTGGAAGGCTGCGCGAGCGAGGAAACCGCACGCATTGCGTTTTTGTGCGACGTGGACCGTGAGTACGCCAAGCCGGTCTTCGAGAAGTATCCTCAGGCCAAACGCTATCGCGACTATCGCGAGATGCTCGATAAGGAAAACGACAACATCGACGCTGTGCTCGTCGCGACGCCCGACCATACGCACGCCTGTGTCTCAATGGAGGCGGTTCGCAGGGGCAAGCACGTGCTGTGCGTCAAGCCGCTGACGCGGACCATTCACGAGGCCCGCACGCTCACCGAGGCCGCCCGCCGAGCAGGGATCGCAACGCAGGTGACGGCGTCCTCTTCGACAAGCGAAAGTGCGGCCGCCCTGTGTGAGATGATCTGGGATGGCGCCATCGGCGACGTTCGCGAGGTACACTGCTGGTCGAACCGGCCCTTGTGGCCGCAGGGCATGGCCCGCCCGGAAAGCTCGGACCCGGTGCCGGCCCATCTGGACTGGGACCTGTGGCTGGGTCCGGCTCCGACACGACCCTTCAAGGACAAGTGGGGCCGGGACCATCTGGTCATGCAGCAGGCCAAGCACAAGTACCCATTCGATGCCGTGTACCACCCCTGGAACTTCCGCGGCTGGTGGGATTTCGGCACGGGCGCTCTCGGCGACATGGGTTGTCACCATCTGAACACGCTGTTTCGCGCGCTAAAGCTCGGGCAACCGACGAGCGTCTGGGCCAGCTCGACGAAAGCCATGCCCGAGGCGACGCCGCTGGCCTCGACGGTCGCGTGGGAGTTCCCCGCGCGCGAAGGCATGCCGCCCGTGACGGTCTGCTGGTATGACGGCGGGATCAAGCCGCCGCGACCGAGCGAGCTGGAGGACGCCCGGCCCTGGCCGGACGAGGGCAACCTGTACGTGGGCGACAAAGGCAAGATTCTGGGCGACACCAACGGCGGCCGGCTTATCCCGGAATCTCGGATGCAGAACTACAACCTCCCGCCCAAGACGCTGCCCCGGTCGAGATTCCGCAACATCGCGACCGGCGAATGGGTCCGGGCCTGTCAAGGCGGCGAGCGGGCAAGCTGCAACTTCGACGTCGGCGGCCTGCTGGCCGAGGTCGTCCTGCTCGGCAACATCGCCATCCGCCGGGGCAAGAAGCTTTACTGGGACGCCGCCAACCTGAGATTCACCAACGACGAAGAAGCCAACAAATACATCCAGGAGTCCTACCGAGACGGCTGGCGGCTGTGATTGGTTATTGATGATTGATAATTGGTTATTCTGCCCGGGTGGCATCGTCAAGGCCAAAGGCCTTGGCGATGGTTTTGGTTTTCATCGACCAATAAGGAGGCTCATCATGATCGGCAAATCATCATGTAGGGACAGGTCGACGGGTGGCAGCAGCAAGCGCATGCTTGCCGATGGCTCGTGGCTACACCTCCACACCATCGGCAAGCTCCGAAGACCCCGCTTGCCGCTGCCACCCGGATTCACCAAATTAGAGTGGTCGGCGTAGTAGGGTGTGTACTACGCACCATCTTTTGTTACAAGCGCCGATCGAACGGTGCGTGATACGCACCCTACCAGTTTTCAACATCAGGTAAGGAGGTTTGTTATGTTTGGTAAATCGTCACGCAGGGACAAGCCGGGGTACGCACGCCTGGACGTGCGAACATTCGCGGTCGTGCTCGCAGGGGCGGCCGTCTTTTGCACGCCGGCGTCTGGCGCAGTGACGTGGATTCACAAGAGCAGCACGACGGGCGACCTGCCCGCGCCGAATGCCGGCTCGCAGCAGACCTGCTGCGTGGTCTTCGACATCGACAAGGACGGCGTCGATGACTTCGTGGTCGGGGAGCGGACGAAGACGCCCTCGGTCGTCTGGTACAAGTACAACGGCACAGGCTGGAACAAGTACGTCATTGACGATACCCCCCTCAAGCCGGAGGCCGGTGGCGATGCGTATGACATTGACAAGGATGGGGACATGGATCTCGTCCTCGGCCAGGACGCCAGCGGCAACGCCGTCTGGTGGTGGGAGAACCCCTGTCCGGATTTCGGCAAACCCTGGACCCGGCGGCTCATCAAGGACTCCGGTGGCAGGAAACATCACGATCAGAGCTTCGGCGACTACGACGGCGACGGTAAGGTCGAGTTCGTCACGTGGAATCAGGGCGACAAGAAGCTGCTGTTCTACAATATCCCGGGCGACCCGAAGACGGCGGGGCCGTGGATGCCATCCCCGATCTATCAGTGGTCGTCCGGCCGCGAGCGCGAGGGCTTCCCCTCGATTCCCGTCGATATCGACCTCGACGGCAGGCTCGACATCGTGGGCGGCGGCCGGTGGTTCAACAAGTACGGGGATGGCGGTAAGTTCCGGGAACATCCCATCGATGAGGAGATGACGTTCACGCAATGTGCCGCCGGACAACTCGTCAAAGGCGGCCGGCCCGAGGTCGTATTCTCGCCCGGCGACATGGACGGCGATGCCAAATGGTACCAGTGGGACGGCGAAAAGTGGGTGGCGCATACCCTGCGGCCCGTCCTGCACGGGCATACTTGCGAGATTCGGGACGTCGATCAGGATGGCAATCTGGATATCATGATCGGCGAGATGGGCGACCCCGGGGCCGGGGATGAGGCGAACATCTATATCTGGTACGGCGACGGCGCGGGCGGCTTCGAGGAGACCATCGCCTGGCACGGCCAGGGCATCCACGAAGGCAAGTTCGGCGACTTCGACGGCGACGGGGACCTGGACATCCTGCTCAAGCCCTACCACCACAACGCCCCGCGCCTCGATATCCTTCTGAATGCGGGGCCCCGCAAGGTCTCTCTGGACCGATGGCAGCGCTACCATATCGGCGCGATCATGCCGGACATCTGCGCCGCAATCCAGACCCGTCGCAAAGGGGCAATAGCCCGCTCGTGCCTCAGGCAGAGGCGAGCACTCTCGGCAAAAGCGATACGCCTAGCAGGCTGAAGAACGCGTTATTTCCCTGGTTCAGGCGGTTTTCCTGAATAGGAAAACGGCCAATGAAAGGAAACGAACAATGGACACAGTACGTCCTGCCGGTCCACCCGCGATCAACCCGCACGCGCTCTAAGTAGGATCGAGTAAATTGCGCCGGGTTGGCGATTCTGCCCTGCATCCAGATCTCACCTTATGTCCGTTGCCACACCGCCCCGTCGGACTACAAGGCGGAAAAACATACCCGTAGCTACTTAGAAACGATCTCAAAACGGCACTTTGATTTGTCATGGCGAGCGAAGCGAACCATCTGGCCACCGAAGGAAAGGCTCCTCAAGTCCGCAGCCCGGACGCTTCGCTCCTAAGAAACTGACTTCTACGGGTGCCATGTCTACGCTGGCATAGACATGCTTGTGTCAACGGGAAAAGACATGCTTACGCCAGCGTTAGCAGGACACCCCCATGGCGCATCACAGCCAGTTCCTTCCTGACACGAGCCGCGTAGCGGCTTCGCGACTCAGGATGACATGGCCATTTTCTACAGGTAGCGTACGTCGACGGGGATTTCCTGGGTGGCGGATTCGTAGACGGCGTCCTGGACGGCGAGGGTGCGGGGGTAGTCGGGGCCGTTGGCCTCGAAGGGCTGGCCGTCGAGCAGGCGGTCGATGAAGTGCCGCTACGTGGTGTGGCAGCGATCGCCGCAGAAGTTGCGGTTCTCGTGCGGATAGCCGTGCTCCTTTTCCGGTTGGCCGAGTTTCTGGATGGTGAGCCGGGCATCGTTATAGAGGCGGATGGAGCCGCTGTTGCCCTCCACGAGGAACTCGCCGAAGGTGTAACGCGGCTTGGGGTAGTTGCTCTCGTTGTAGCGGTTCGCGTCCCACACGCCGGTGGCGCCGGAGACAAAGTTGAAAACGACCACAGCAAAATCCTCACCGGCGATGACCGGGTTGAGCTTCTTGAGGACCGCATAAACGCCGGCAATCTCGCCGCCGAGGTCGGCCGCGACCGTCGACATCTCCCGATACGTCGGCGGCGGCGTAATGATGTCCACGAAATCGGGCTTTTCCTTTTCGAGCATCTCGCGGTAATCGGTGTAGTGCCCGGCGACGGCGAACTTGTCCATGATCATCTTCGCTCGTCCGGCGTCGCGGTTGCACAGCGCCGTGATCGTCACCTCAGGAATCCGCCCCCAGGCCTCATACTGGAAGTGGCTGAAGTACCCCGCCCCGACGCAGACGCCTTTGAACCGTCTCGTATATCGCTCCAGACCTGTAGGGTGGGCGGCGCCCGTTATTGCTGCCCTGCCTCAGAGAGAAGCTGTACGGCGCACCGCCTGCCGATCCATCCTATTCCAGAGTCATGTCATTCACGTCGTTGACATCGGCCGAACCGGTTTCGTTAGGCTCCACGACCGGTGCTGGCTTCCGGCGAACCGACGCGTAGATGTTGTAGCCCAGGGCGCCGGCGGTAATAACAACCAGCGGGCCGTCATGAATCCCAGCGCTATCGGTGGCGACGCTTCCGACGGCCTCATCGAGTGCCCAACATGCTATGAGGGTCGGATCATAGGCCTCCTGCCCCCAATGCCTCATGAAGACCTTCAGGTCCGCGGCATCCACCACGCCATCGCCCAGCGGCGTCGGGCCAATGTCCACCGACGGGTCGTTCTGGCCCCAGGACTCGATGAGGATGAGCAGGTCTTTGATGTCTACGGCCTCATCCCCATTGAAGTTGACTATGGGGATGATCGGTGCCTGCCATATGTCGCCGCCGCCGAACCCGCCGGACCGGCTTGACCAGAAGAACAGCGTAGAGCCGTCGGCCGGGATCCTCGGCGAAGCTTCGGGCGAACGAGTACCTTAATGGGCTGGGGAAACGCGCTAGAGTTTCCCCAGTCCGTGTTCAAGGCGTTGTCAGACCTCGCCTGCAACAAGATACGATATTTCAATTATCTGGGCCCCCGATTCACATTCCCACTCAACTTCCAAGAGGTTGGCATTGTATTCGGTGGTATCAACCCTGAACCTATCTTGCTCGGTCCTATCTTCGCCGCTTGTCCTCCTATCTTGGGTAACAAAATCTCTCAACGCCAGAAGAAATCCCGGAGGGTTCCGTGCCGGGTAGCTACCGCTCCCTATTGTCTTCATACTACCCCCATCGGCATCTCCGGTTACGCTATGTGGATCGAAGGTAATCGTTGCCCTGCCTCTAGTGCGATTCCCCGCTTTTGGGACTATTTGACCAGTTAAAATCTTCAAAGGCATTTCTTCACCTCCAGGAGAAGATATTACTGAAACCTGAACATCGACCTTCAAACGATATCACAGGACATTCATAGACACCACCTCCTCTCTATTCCCCAGGTGCAGTCTGACTGCTGTTGACCGCCGGCCGAAGGTTGATGGGGTGCCCCACGAATCTTCGTTCGTGGCCCGCGTGGTCAACCATACGTCATGATCACCGTACCCACCGGGCCGATTAGAATTGAAGTAGAACGACAGGCCGTCGGCCGAAATGCTCGGTCGAATGTCAAGATCCCCAGTGTTTACAGATGGGCCAAGATTCGTGGGAGTGCCGAAGACGAAATCGGCCTCCGCACTGCCCCCACCTACCAGGAGGAAAACGCAAAATCCAATTAACGCCGCTGCAATACTGGAACCACTAAACCACTTCATGTTACACTTTCCTTTCTGGATCATTAGAGTTAGACCCCGTGTCGCCGAAGACCCCAGTTGACACTGGTCTCTATCACCCTCCTCCAGGGCTGCGTCCTCTCAATGAGAGACCACGCCGTGAGCCTCAAAAGTGGCCTGGCCCTCCGACCAGTCCATCTGGCCGTTGACACGCAGCTCTCCGGACGCGCCTTCGAAAGCCCCGGTTCCGTCGGTAATGTCCATATTTCCGTGCAAAGTCCAAATTGCAGCGTTCTCATCGGTCGGCATGGCGAGTTCTTCGCCGGCCGTGGTTAAGCTGCTCCCGTCCGCAAAGTCAAACACGTGCTGAACGTCGGGGAAGTAGAGCCCGCCGTCTTTTGGGACGGGCTCTGCGAGCGGGACAACCTTGACGCTGCCCGTCAACTCTTCGCCCGCGACGATGACAGTTGCAGTGCCGGTAAATGTGACGAGGTCTACGGTGCCGGAAATGGACACTGGTTCGCGCACAGCCGCCAGCGTTAAGGCTGGTACGATCAGTAATGCCAGCGCAATGACGGTCTTGATTGATCTCGGTCTCTTCATTCCTGCGTTCATTGTGTTTACCTCCTGAGAATTCGCCTGGTTCGTTTCGACAATCTCAAAAACGTAATGGAGGAGGCAGGCGGGACACCGCTTGGCGGGAACCCACGCGGCCTCATCCATCGCGTCATTCGCCGTATGGATTCTGGAGTGTCCCCTCAAGAGACCCTGCTTTCACATCCGCGCGCATGTTCCAGGTCCCTTTCAGCCTCAACTTCCACCCTAAAAGGTCACCGTCGATGCATTCATAGACGTGGATCGAGGAGCCATCGTAGAAGTTCGTGCGCGTGCCACCGTGGATCCCTTGAAACGTACCCGTGAGGTCTCCCCAGGTCACCTGCGCATGCTCATGCCCCCAAAAGTCGCCCGTGCCGGTAACAACCATTTCTCGGTTGTGGTTACAGACACCAGCCATGTTGATTTGGATATTTCCACTATTGGGATCCGAGTTGAGCAAATAAACTATACCTCGAATGTGCTCGAATATGCTCGGTTCCATCCTCATCGGTCCAGTACTTGGCAGTATACGTTCCTCCGTACGTGAACCTGCAGTTGACCGAGTACTCCGTGGTCTTGGCCCAAGCGATCCCCGTCATCAGGACCACACCGGCCAGCAACGCCACACCGACTACAGCTTTCGTTCTTGTCGTCATCATCTCTTTCTCCTTTCACTTTGGATTTCCGGATTGACTACGTCAGATTGAACAATGGTTCCCCAGCATGCTCGCTTCCTCCTCGCGAGATTGTCTCACTTGATTGGCATCCTCCTTTCTCGGCCGGCAGGCCGTAAGAATAGCGCTGCTCTATGGCTTCACCGCCCGGTTGTAGATCCGCACGTCGTCGATCAGGCCGGTCCAGAAGGTCTCGGGAGTCATTTTGCCCCCGCAGCCGATCAATACCTTTCCAGCACAAGCGGCCAAGCCATCCTGGATATCCTCGGCGACAAGGACATCGTCCACGTAGAGCCTACAGTTGGAGCCGTCCCAGGTGACGCCCACGCGATGCCAGTTGCCGTCGGTAATGACCGTGGTTGAGGACAATGCACTGGCAGACCGGGCGGCGCTTCTCAACTCGGTCATGAGTGCGCCTGTGGCGGGATCGCACACCAGCCAATTGTCACCTGCTTGCTGCGAGAGGATCGCCTGTCCCGCGGCACCGTCCTTGACCCAGGCGAACGCGCTGAAGGGACCGTCGTTGGGATTAAGGACAAGGTCTGTGACGATGAACGTACCCCCGTCGAATTCGAGGGCGCCATCGGCCTTGCCGGCATCGGGCTGCCACGCGGGGACGCCTATCACGGTCCCGTTGTGGCTGGCAACATTGTCGTTAGCGGTGATACCTGTGGTCTCGTCCAGCTTCCAATGCGCGATCAGCGTCGGATCATCTGCCTCCTGCCCCCAGTAGGCCATAAAGACCTCCAGGTCTGCGGCATCGACGATGCCGTCGCCGAGAGGTGTCGGCCCGATGTCAACCGCCGGGTCGTTCTGGCCCCAGGACTCGATAAGGATGAGCAGGTCTTTGATGTCTACGGTCTCGTCCCCATTGAAGTTGACGATGGGGATAATCGGTGCCTGCCATACGTCGCTACTCCCGTACCCGCCGGGCCGGGAAGACCAGAAGACCAGAGTGGAACCGTCGTCCGAGACACTCGGCGCACAGTCCCAAGACGAGCTGTTAACCGCCGGCCCAAGATTCACCGGTTCGCCCCACGGATCACTCTTCGTGGCGCGCCTCGTTACCCATAGGTCCCAGTCACCTGCTTCATCAGGCCCGCAGTCGAAAAATAACATGAGCCCGTCACTGGAGATGCTGGGGCTCTGGTCCTGGACGGAACTGTTGATCTTTGGCCCCAGATTGACCGGTTCGCCCCACTCGTCTTGTGTGGTTTCGCGCGTCGTTACCCATAGGTCCGAATCACCGTAGCCCCCGGGCCGGCCAGAGGTAAAGAAGAGCTCCAGACCGTCGGCCGAAATGCTCGGCCCATAGTTGCTGCCCGAGCTATTGACAGTTGGCCCGAGCTTCACGCGGGGACCCCAGTCATCTTCAGTTGTTGTCCGTGTAGCCACCCATATTTCACCACCGGAGCTAAAGTAGAGCGTCAGGCCGTCAGCCGAGATGTCCGGCTCGTTATCCGTGGCCGAACTGTTGACGTTCGGCCCGAGATTTACCGGGGGACCCCAGTCGTCGTCCGTTGTTGCCCGTGTCGTTACATATAGGTCGTGACCACCGTACCCGCCGGACCGGTCAGAATTGAAGTAGACCGCCAGCCCGTCAGCCGAGATGTCCGGTCGAGCGTCCCGTGAACCCGTGTTGACAATTGGCCCAAGATTAGTGGGAGTACCCCAGATGAAATCTGCCTCCGCATTGCCCCCGCCGACCAAAGACAAAACGCAAAATCCAATCAACGCCGCTGCAATATTGGAACCGCCAAACCACTTCATGCTACACCTTCCTTTCTCTGCCTTGAGGCAGTACACGTGCCGCAGGGAACAGGGCTGTTCTTTGCAGACAGACCTTCTCCGGCCCCTTCTTGGGGCTTCCCGCGCGATTTCCTTCGTGCCGAGTTCGCTCGCTCACCCAACCCTCGGGCGAATCCGCCTTATTCCTGTTAGCGGAAAAATATCGCAAGGCGGGTGCAGGAATTGCAACTTCTGGCGGAAAATGATAAGATTTCTGTAAGTTATTTCAGGCGGGGAGGTTAGTCGGATATGGTGCGCATCGTCGACCCCAAGACGCAGCAGTTGGTGGCCCAAGCCAAGGACGGTGACGAGGGGGCCCTGAACGAACTGTGCCGACTGTACGCCCCCCGCGTGCGCTGCCTCGTGCGGCTCCGCATGGGNNNNGACTTGGGGAATTTCACGTACGAGAACGAGGGTGATTTCCTTCGATGGCTCTCCAGGATCGTCGAAAACAGGCTTCGAGACCATGCGGATGGCCTGCACGCGCAAAAGCGCGATATCCGCAGAGAGGTCCCGCTTGGAGGGTACGGATCCTCGACGCAGGCGAACCTCGCCGTGCCGGCACAGCCCATCGACACGAAAACGCCCAGCGCGATCGTGTCCGAGATGCAGGAGTATGCCAGGCTGGAAAAGGCTCTCGATGGTTTGAGACCCGAGTATCGGCAAGTCATCCTCCTCACGAAGATTGAGGGGTTATCCTATAAAGAGGTGGGAGAGAGACTGGGCAAGAGCAGCGAAGCGGCCAGAGCGCTGGTCGCCCGTGCCATGACGGCCCTGGCCAGCGCCTTTCGGAGTGTCTGATGCCGAACCCCAACGATAACAAGCAGGAAGGGCTCATCGACGAAGCGGTTCAGAGGTTTGTCGAGACACAGTTGACAGGGCAGGACCTCGACGTTGATGCCTTTGCCCGGCAATACCCGGACGTAGAGCATCAGATCAAAGAGAGAATACGCGACCTGCAGAAGATCAACGCCTTGTTCGATTCGCTCGCGCCGGCGAGCGACCAGGACGAGACTCAGATCGTCGGCGGTATGCTGTCGTCCGGCAGTCAGGTCGGTCACTTCCGCATCGAGCAGGAGATCGGCCGGGGCGGCATGGGGGTGGTCTATCTGGCCCGGGATACCAGACTCGATCGGCCTGTCGCCATCAAGAGTATGCCCCGTGCGTCCTGGGGCAGCGCGACGGCGCAGATGCGCTTTCAGCGTGAGGCCAAGCTCCTGGCCTCGCTCAGTCATCCTAATATCGCGGTAATCCACGAGATCATTGAGGCCGAAGGGCTTACGTACCTGATCCTTGAATATGTCCCCGGTGACACGCTGGCCCAGCGACTCTCAAGAGAACCTTTGAAACTGAAAGAGACGCTGTCAATCGGCCAGCAGATTGCCGAGGCAGTCTCGGCGGCTCACGAGAAGGGCGTCATCCATCGGGACCTGAAGCCCGGCAATATCAAGCTCACGCCGGACGGCAGAGTGAAGGTGCTGGACTTCGGTTTGGCCAAGCCGGTCCGCGAAGCAGCAAACCGCGACACGACTATCACCCGGGACGGGCAACTGCTTGGTACGCCCACCTATATGAGCCCCGAGCAGATCCGCGGCAAGCCGGTCGACCACCGCACGGATATCTGGTCGTTTGGCTGCGTNNCATATTCTCGAACGCGAGCCGGACTGCCAGCTACTCCCGGTCGAGACGCCGCCCAGTATCCGGGGGCTGCTTTGCCGCTGCCTGGCGAAAGACCCGCGAGACCGCCCCGACTCGATCCGTGACGCGGCCCGTGAGATTGGCAACATGCTGAGTCCTCCGGCAATCATTTCCTCCGCGGGTGCACGGACAACGCCGCTGCGTCAGTCTCTATCAATGAAACACTGGCGTCGTATTGCTGTCCTGCCCTTTGTCAATATGAGCGCCGACGCAGAAAACGAGTATTTCGGGGATGGGCTCGCCGAGGAGCTGATCAATGCATTGGCACAGATTGAGGGGCTGCGTGTGGTCGCCCGGACATCGGCCTTTCAATTCAAAGGTCAGACGCTCGACGTCCGCGAGATCGGCCAGCGCCTCAATGCGGAAATCATCTTGGAGGGCAGTGTTCGCAAGGCGGGCAACCAGTTGCGGATCACGGCGCAGCTCATCGATGTGGCAGACGGCTACCACATCTGGTCGGAGCGATACGCCCGGGAATTAGCGGACGTGTTCGCCATTCAGGACGCGATTACTGAGGAGATTTCCGGGGCATTGAAGGTCGAGCTTGCTACAAACACCAAGAGGCAACTCGCCAAACGTCATACCGAGACCGTTGAGGCTTACAACCTGTACCTTCGAGGGCGCTTCTACTGGAACAAGCGTACGTCGGACGGTTTCACCAAAGCGGTCGCGGCGTTCGAGCGGGCGCTGGAAATCGATCCTCACTACGCCATGCCTCAGGCCGGCCTGGCGGATTGTCACGCCATGACGGGTATCTACGGTCTGTTGCGCGGTCGTGACGCGATGCCCAAAGCGAGGGCCGCAGCCCTGAGGGCGCTGGAGATCAATGATACACTGCCGGGTCCCTACTGTGCCTTGGGGCTTGTCAGTGCGATCCACGACTATGACTGGCAGGCAGCGGAACGCCACTTTCAACGTGCCCTTGCGCTTGATCCCGATGACGCCGCCGCGCACGCCTGGCGGGCCTGGTTCGTCCTCATTCCAACCGGGCAACTCGAGGAGGCCGAGACGGAAGCCAGACATGCCCTGGCGCTGGACCCGGTCAACCCTGCCATTGACGTGACGCTGGGCTTCGTCTATCACATGCAGCGCCGCGACGACGAGGCCGTTAAAGCCTACGAAGGCGTGGTCGAACTGGATCCGGATCATCCCGCCGCGAACCTCTGGCTGGGAGAGGCGTACGTCGCGCTGGGCCGATATGACGAAGCGGCTGCGGCTTACCAACGACTCGAAACGCTGCCTCGGGCGATCGCCGGGCGCGCCCTGGCCCTGGGCCTCTCGGGCAAACGGGACGCGTCGCAGAAACTACTGGATGGATTGACAGACATCACCCAGGATGGGGCTTCGGGAACCGCAATCTGGATCGCAAGGACCTATGCCCAGCTTGGTGAAATTGATCTCGCGTTCGAATACCTGGAAAGGGCCTATCAGGATCGCGACGCCCAGGTCATATGGCTGAAGGTCGACCCATTCTGCGCATCCCTTCGCTCCGACCCCCGCTTCACATCTTTGCTGCGCCGGATGAATTTGCTGCCGGCCGCAGTGCCGACAGCCGCGCCCTCGCCGCTCTCGGTCCAGGCAAAGGGTGGTGTCAAACGCAAGCCGTGGAAAATCGTGATGGTTGTTGTCGCGGTTGTGCTTGCTATCTTGGCCGGCATCGCTTTGTGGTCTACCTTGGTCAAGTAGCATCACCTCCCCCCAAGGAGATACGGCTGGTGGTCCTGCCCTTTGAGAATCTTGGCCCTGCCGGCGAAATGTCCG
>JABAOC010024959.1_pt1 | contig 13248 bp, 10 predicted proteins | sample 7062161 | NCBI WGS metagenome assembly JABAOC01 (sample SAMN14538625, study PRJNA623070) | marine sediment metagenome | biome: marine biome [ENVO:00000428]; feature: marine pelagic biome [ENVO:01000023]; material: deep marine sediment [ENVO:00002113] | place: India: Gulf of Khambhat ... | reverse complement strand
GCGAAGCAACACGCGCAGAGGAGGCAGAGAACGCGGAGGAACAACCACAACGACACTACAACGGAACGGCAAAGGACCAACCGCAGAGCCTGCTTCGTCGCGCAGGCACGCGACTACGAACGCCAAGGGACACGCACCTTGCCCGCCTGTCGCGGGAACACGGAGAACGGGTGCGACTGGGCTACGCCCGTGGCGAGAAGGTCCGAATAGACGCGCAAGAGCAGTGCCGGGCCGTCCACTCGAACGCGGCAGGACGGCGTGGTATAGTGCTGTTCGCCCGCAACACGTCCCCCGAGCCCTCAGAGTCGATGAGAAGAGGCCTTCCCGACCGTATCTGGTTCGTCCTGCTTCTGTGCTGCCTGCCGGCCTCCATGCTGCTGGTGATCTGGATCCCCAGCGGGGTGCAGGCGTATCTGCGGGAGAACGCCCGGTGGCTGCTGACCGCGCTGGGCCCCGTGGTCCCGCTGTTCCCGACCTGGCCGCAGCTTACCGCAGTGCAGGCACTGGCGGCGGCGATGGTGGCGATGACGCCGTTGGTGTGGTTCGCCGCACGCGTGAAGCGGGAGCGGCCGCTGAAGGAGTACGCGTTCCCTCTGCTTCTGGGCGGATACGCCGTCTGGACGGCCCTCAGCTACTTCTGGTCCGCCTGGCCGTACGGCACGCAGGCCCACGTGGTGCGCGAGCTGCCGCTGTTCGTGGCCTGCGCGGTGGCTTACTTCACGTGCCGCACCGAGCGGCGGTGGGCGACGGTGGGCAAGGTGTTCGTGGTCGCCGCCGCCGTGCAGGCGGCTCTGCAGACGGCGCTGATCCTGTGCATGGCGCTGTCCGGCCACGTCCAGCGGTGGTTCGTGTCGATGCTGCTGCACGGGGTCCGGACGGTGGCAGACATCCCGGCGGGAGCGCCCCGGTTCAACCTGAGCTACCTGCGGTCGGTATTCTACGAGCACCCGCTGTTCGTGAGCAACAAGAACTTCGGTTCGGCCACGTGGGTGACCGGGGCATTGCTGGCGCTGGCATGGTTCGTGAGCGTGGCGCGCGACGAGGACAGCACTCCCCAGGACATTCTGGCGGGGGGCATCCGCCTGGTCGGGGCATGGGTGGTGTTCGGTTTCCTGCTGCTGACGTCCGGTTCTCTGGCCGGCTTCCTTGCGCTGACGGGCGCGGCGGTGGTATTCGCCGTGTGCATGTTCGCGCGCAGGCAGATGCACTGGGTGCTGGTCGGCGGGGTGGTCCTGGCCCTGGTGGCGGCCGGGGTGGTCCTGCAATCCGACAGGCTGCGCGCGCGCCTGAGTGACTGGGCCCTGGACCCCGGCTCGACCGCTCACCTGCGGGTCATGTACTGGACGGGAACGGCCAGGATGTTCGCCGCGCGCCCGCTGCTGGGCTGGGGCGCGGGCACGTTCCCGACCGTTTATCCCAGCTTCGAGCCGGAGCTTGCCAGCGGGCTGAGGTTCACCAAGGACGTGCGCAACACCCACCCGCACAACGAGTTCATCCGGGTGGCGTCGGAGACGGGCGTGGTGGGGCTGGTGCTGTACCTGTCGGTTCTGGCTTCGGCGTTCGTGGTGGCGTTCGTGGAGCTGCGGGACAGGCCGCTTCAGGCGCGCCTGTTCGGCTATGCGCTCTGGTCGGGCTGCGTGGCGTACGTGGTGCAGAGCCTGTTCGGCAAGGCGCCCATGTTCTGGGGGTTCGGCACGCAGTTCTGGCTCCTGCTGGGCGTTCTGGGCGCATCTTTCCACGGACTGAAGCGCGAGGAGGAGCCGGAAGGTGAGCGGGTGCGCCTGAGCGCGGTGCACTGGGCGCTGTTCGCCGCAGTGGCCGGGGTGTGCGCCGGGCTGTGGTGGGCCTGGGGGGTGGGAGCCTTTCGCAGCAACGTCGAGCTGCGCCGGGCGGAGCTGCTGCGCAGCAAGTTGGACCCCAGAAGACCCAACGCGGACCTGTTCCGCCGCTATACCGCGCGCTTGGACAACGCCCGGTCGCGCTGCCTGTGGCCAACCCAGGTGCTCTACTACGACTACGTGATCGGGTGGCATCTGACCGACCTGGGGCAGTGGATGCAGGCGCGGGAGTACCTGACCAGGCGCATTCTGCGGTGGAGCCCGGACATGCTGAAGGTCCAGCTGTTACTGGGCCGCTGCGCCGCCAGCACGGGACGCGCGCGCGAAGCACTCGATCACATTGTCCGCTACGTCGCGCTGAACCCGTATGACCTGGAGGGCTACCAGCGCCTGAGCGAAATCGCCCCGGCCCGAGCCGCCTACCTGCTGCACAGGCACCTGGAGGAGGTCGAGGGCTTCGAGAACCTGGCCAAAGTCTGGGAGCTGGTGAGCCTGTACCTGTACCTGCAGGAGGCACAAAGCGCGCGAGAGGTCGTCCGGCAGGCGGGTGAGCAGCGCGATGAGAGCCCGGCCCGGATTGTCAGTCTCATGGCGAGGATGCTGCGCCACGGCGGACAGCCCGACAAGGTGGAGCACCTGCGGCGTGCTTTCCCGGAGTACTCGAGCCGGGCCGGTCGTTAGTCGCCCGCCGCCGGGAGACGGGCCGGCCGATTGGCTTCAGAAGATGCCGGCGCCGAACTCCCCGAGGTCCGACTCCTCCTCCGTCTCCTCTTCCTCCTCCTTCTCCAGCTCCTCCTCGGCCCACTCCGCCGGGCGGGGAGCCGGCTCCGGGGCGGGCTCCGGCTCGAAGGAGAACTCCTCCTCGACGGGAGGCTCATGGACAGGCTTCGGTTCCGGCCACGGCTGGACCGGCTCGGGCGGAGCCTCGACCCGCTCGGGCCCGAACTCGACCGCCTCTTCCGGCTCCTCGGTTTCCGTGTACTCCTCGGCCAGCTCCTCGAGCCCTTCCCCCTCGTATTCCCTCTGGGGCTCCAGTCCCTGCTGAACGCGGTCTATCTCAGCCTCGTAGGCGGCCAGCACGGTCTCCTGGAGCATTTCGCGACAGGGAGTGTTGATCGGGTGTGCCACGTCCACGTGGAACTTGTCACGCTCGGCGGCCCGTTCCTCGTCCAGTTCCTGCCCGCAGTTGCTGCAGTATCTGGCACGCAACTCGTTCTTGGAGCCGCACTGCGGGCAGTTGTCGGTCAGCTTCCGGCTGGGCATGGCCACGAAGAAGCCCTTGCGGCCCTCAATGACCCGCAGGTCGTGCACGACGAAATCGTCGTCAACCGTGATACTGCAGAAGGCCCTGAGCCGATCCGACCGGTTGCGCATTAGCTTTATGCGAACTTCAGTGATGTTCACAGGTGTGCCCTCCAGATGTCAGCCGTGAGATACACGCATTCCATTCGGGCAGGCTGCTCGCGGCAAAGCACCGGACCCCGAGCCGCTGCGCCCAACCCCCGGCGGCGCGCCGGGCTGCCTCTTCGTCCCGCATCAGTGCGAAGAAGCATGCCCCACTGCCGGACAGCATCATGCCCTCGACGCCCGCAAACTCCCGCATGTCAAGCAACTCCCCCCACAGCGCGCCGAGCCGCTCCTCCAACCCCAGGGCGGGCTCCTGAAGGTCATTATGCAGACAGCGCGCAATCCGCGAGACATCCCCGGAGTCCAGGGCACTACGTACATTGTTACTTGCGCGACCGCGACTTGTCAAGCATCCGCCGGCCGCCCTGTAGACCGCCGCCGTGGACAAGGAGATCCCGGGCATCACCAGCACGTAGTGCAGCCGGGCGGGGCAGGACAGCGGGGTAAGGCGCTCTCCCCTGCCCTCGCACAGGCACGTGCCCCCTCGGACAAAGAAGGGAACATCGGAGCCCAGCCGCGCCGCCAGGTCCGTCAGCTCCTGCTGACCCAGGCCGGCCTCCCACAGGCGCCCCAGCGCCATCATCGTCACGGCCGCGTCCGAGCTGGCCCCGCCGAGCCCCCCGCCCGGCGGGATGCGCTTGGCCAGGCGGATATCGGCGCCCAGGTCAGAGCCGGTCTCCTTCTTCAGCAGCCGCGCGGCCCGCAGAACCAGGTTCTCCTCCCCCGGCGGAACGCCCGGCGAGTCGCAGTCCAGCAGGAGGCGGCCGTCGGCCCGCGCGCGGCACGTCAGCTCGTCGCACAGGCTGACCGCCTGCACCACCGTGCGGATCTCATGGTACCCGTCCGGCCGCCGGCCCAGCACTTCGAGCGTGAGATTGACCTTGGCAGGGGCGCGCACGCGCAGCGACCCGCCCCGGGCAGCGTCAGCCATCGGCCCCCTCCTCGATCGGTTCCAGGAAGGTGAGCTGGCTCCGTCCGTAGATGCGCTGGTCGGTCTCCACCAGCCGGTCGCCGGGCCAGATCGCGTAGGGCAACGGGCTGTGGTGCAGCACGAACAGCGCCCGCTCGCCCGCCCAGCGCCCGCACAGGTCCTCCAGCGCCCCGAACAGCCTTGCCCGCTCGTTCGGGTCTTCGACCATCACGTAGGGTGGGTCCACCAGCACCAGGTCCGCCGGCACCGCCCCTTCCGGCGGCGCCACGCCGGGCAGCGTCAGCACGTCGGCCTGCACCAGCTCGCAGCGGTCCGCCAGATGGCACTTCTCGGCGTTCTCCGTGATCAGCCGTACCAGCCGTGCGTCCTGCTCCACGAACACGCAGCGGGCCGCCCCCCGGCTGAGCGCCTCCAGGCCCAACGAGCCGGTCCCGGCGAACAGGTCCAGCACCCGGCTGGCGGGCAACTGGTTGCGGACGATGTTGAACAGCGCCTCCTTCACCCGGTCCAGCATGGGTCGCAGGCCCTCTATGTCCACGGACCGGAGCTTCGTTCCGCGGGCGCTGCCGCTGATGATCCTCACGCCTTCTCCCCCTGGAGGTCCTCCTGGCCGACGGCGACGATGCACACCTCCAGCGCGTCCGCCAGGCAGCGAACCTCGTCCCGGTCCAGCACGAGCGTCCCCCCGGCCTCCAGGGCCAGCACGGCCACGCCGGAGTCTGCCATGGTGCGCGCCGTCTGCGGCCCCACGCAGGGGATGTCGAACCTCGGGTCGTGGCCGTGTTTCTGGACCTTGACGGCCACGGCGCCCCCGCCGGCCAGCCGCCCGCCCCGCTTCAGGGTCGCGTCGGTGCCGTCAATGCCCTCTACCGCCACCACCGTGCCGTCGCGCACGACGATGCATTGGCCTATCTGAAGGACGGCGATCTGCTTGGCCAGGGGCCACCCGAAACGGATGTCCCGCCACTGGGCCCGATCGGGCTCCCGGCGGGTCAGAGGCCCCCTCTCGGCCAGCAGCTCGGGGCAGTAGTCCAACACGCTGCCCACCGGCAGGCCCTCGCGCTCGAACTCCTCGGCCACGGCTTCCAGTATGGTGTGGTCCTCGCGGCTGCCAAGGCGGCCATACCACAGCTTCACCGAGCGCCAGTCGGGCACCAGCGCGGCCAGGTCGCCGAACATGCGCTGCTTGCGAATGGCCCCCAGCATCAGCACGGTGGCAACGTCGGCGCCTTTGAACACGCGCACCCACCGGCCCAGCCTGGCCAGCCCGGTCCAGTGGACCTCATCGGCGTGAGATTCGATCTCGCGGGCCGCCTCGCCCTCGATGCCCACGGCGACCACTCGCGCGCCGCGCCGGCGCAGGCTCTGCGCCGCCCGCAGCGGCAGCTCGCCGGCGCCGCACAGGATGCCGATGGTGTCCGGAGGCTGGCTCATTCCCTCAACTGCCCGGCGCCGATGACGCGCCACTTGTAGGTGGTCAGCTCCTCCAGCGCCATCGGCCCGCGGGCGTGCAACCGGTCGGTGCTGATACCGATCTCCGCTCCCAGACCGAACTGCTCCCCGTCGTGCCAGCGCGTGGTGGTGTTGACGAACACCGCAGCCGAGTCCACCTCGTCCAGGAACCGCTGCGCCGAGCGGAAGTCGTTGGTCACGATGGCGTCGCTGTGCCCGGAGCCGTAGCGGCCTATGTGCGCGATGGCCGCGTCCAGGTCGTCCACCACCCGCACCGATAGGATCAGGTCCAGGTACTCCGTGCTCCAGTCCTCCTCGGTGGCCTCGCGGATGCCGGGCATCAGCTTGCAGGCGATGGGGCAGCCGCGCAGCTCGACCCCCTCTTGCTCGAACACCGGCTGGGCGCGGGACAGGAACTCCTCCGCCACGTCCGCGTGCACCAGCATGGTCTCCATCGCGTTGCAGACGCCGGGCCGCTGGCACTTGGCGTGGCGGCAGATGCTGACGGCCATCTCCAGGTCCGCGCTCCGGTCCACGTAGGTGTGGCAGACGCCCTCGTAATGCTTGATGACCGGCACAGTGGCCGTCTCCACGACGGTGCGGATCAGGCCCTTGCCCCCGCGGGGAATGACCAGGTCCACGTGCTGGTCCGCCTGCAGCAGGGGGGGCACCACGGCACGGTCGGTCGTCTCGACAAGCTGCACCACGGCCGGGTCCATTCCCTCCTCGGTGCAGGCGCGGCGGATCTGGCGGTGAATGGCCAGGTTCGAGTGTATGGCCTCCTTGCCCCCGCGCAGTATCACGGCGTTGCCGCTCTTCAGGCACAGGGCCGCCGCGTCGGCTGTCACGTTGGGGCGCGATTCGTAGATCATGCAGATCACGCCGATGGGCACGCGCACCTTGTCCAGCTTCAGCCCGTTGGGCAGCACCCAGCCGTCAACCACCCGGCCCACCGGGTCCTTCAGGCCGACGACCTTGGAGATGGAGGCGGCCATGCCCTCGATGCGCTTCTCGCTCAGCGTCAGCCGATCGAGCATGGCCTCGGACAGGCCCGCCTCTCGCCCGGCCTCCAGGTCCCTGGCGTTCTCCTGCTTCAGCTCGTCGCGGCTGTCCAGGATGTTCTGACAGACCCGTTCCAGCAACCGGTTCTTGACCTCGGTCGAGACCTGCGCGATCCGTGAGGCGGCCCGCTCGGCGCCTTCGACGAGTCCCTGCACGTAGCTTTCGATGTCCATGGTAGCCATCCTCACGGCACGGGAAGGGCAACTGCACTCAGCTTCCGGGGCTCTCCGGCGAAGGCCAGAGGGCATTCCAGAGGGCCACTACCAGGGAACTGAGCACGAAGACCGCTCCGGCCAGCAGAATGGGGAACACGCGCAAGCCCAGGGCGGCGGCCCACACGGGCACGGGCTCCGGCGCGACCGGCAGGGCCGCCGGACGAGGGAGGCCGGCGTACTGCTCCACGCGCTCCCCCGGGGCGGAGAAGCCGTATTCCTCTCGGGCCACCCGTTCGATGGCCTCCGGCGAACTCAGCAGCGCGTCGCGCTCTGCCCTGAGGCGTGCGTTTTCGGCCTCCATCTGGCGCAGCCGTGCTTCCAGATGCTTCTGGTCTCGCACCAGCCTCTCCAGCCTCCGGCCGCGCCGGGCCAGCACAGCCCCGAAGAACGCGGCCACCAGGGTCGCCAACAGAACCGGAAGCCAGAAGGACCTGCCCGAGAAGGCCTCCATCCCCGCCCCTTGAGCTTGCCAGGTGGACTGCGCCCAACGGATATGCTATAACAGGAACAGCAGCAGACTGTCAACTTGAGGTCCGCGTCGCGGCCCGATTCCTGCTCGGCTTGCGCCGGCGCTCCCTGGACGTGAAGGACCGGCCCCTTGCGGATTCCCCTCACTGCGTATGGCCTCCGCGAGATCGCCGTCGGCACCGGCGCGTGCCTGCTTGGCGGGGCTGTGGCCGCCTGGCTGTTCTGGCCGGCCGCGGTCGCGTTGGCCATGCTGTGGGTGGGATCGCTTGCGTTCTTTCGCGACCCGGACCGACGCATCCCCAACGCGCCCGACGCGCTGCTGAGCCCGGCGGACGGGACAGTGCGGGACATCGAAGTGACCGAGCCGCCGGGGGACTTCATCGAAGGACCCGCCCTGCGGATCGGCATCTTCATGTCCCTGCTCAGCGTTCACGTGAACCGCTCTCCCGTCTCGGGAACCGTCGGGCGGGTGCAGTACTTCCCCGGCAGCTTCCATGACGCCCGGAGCCGTCGCGCCGCCACGCAGAATGAGCACAACCTGCTGGGCATCGAGACGCTCGGGGGGCGTCGGGTGCTGGTCAACCAGATAGCCGGCATGGTCGCCAGACGCATCGTCTGTCGGGCCGGGACGGGGCAGCCGCTGGAGGCGGGCCAGCGCTTCGGCATGATCAAGTTCGGCAGTCGGGTTGAACTATATGTGCCGCAGGCGGACAAAGTGGACGTGAAGGTCCAGCCCGGCGACAGGGTCCAGGGCGGGGCGGATGTCCTGGCCGCCTACGTGGTCTGAGTCTCCATCGTGCAACTCCGGCAGAGGGACGTGATGAACACCCCGCGAACCCATTGGCTGCTGAGCGTCGTCACGGCCGCGATGGTTTTCCTGGGCCCAGCAGGCGCGGCCGAGCCGGACTTGAGCCCCCTGTTCGACCACGCGCTGGAGGTGGCCGCTTCGGCGCCGGGACCCAGGCAGGAGGTGGAGGCCCTGCTGGCCGCCGCGCAGGGAGCACACGACGCCGGATGTCCCGAACACTGCCGCAGGCTGCTGCAGAGGGCCGTCCAGGTTGCCGAGGGAACGACAGGGCCCCATGGCGCCTTGCTGCACGTGGGCAAGAAGAGCCTTGAATGCGGGCTCACTGACCTGGCGGACCAGATAGCAGCGAAGATCCAGCAAGGGCCCTCTCGCCTGGAGCTGCTGCTGACGACCGCCGAGGCCCTGGCAGGTTCCGGGGATGAGGCAGGCGCGCTGGAACGGCTGTCCAGCGTGACCGCCCCCGCCGGCCGCCATGGGGCGACTCACCGAGCCGACTGGTTGGCCCGCGCGGCCCAGGTCATGTTCGGCCTGGGGCGCAACGAGCAGGCCGTGCCCCTTCTGGCGCAGGTGGCGTCGGCCGCTCGTGAACTGGAGGATCCGCGGGAGACGGACCGTGCCCTCTTCCCGGTGGTGGTAGGCTACGCGCGCGCCGGGCGGCTTCAGGAGGCGGTGGAGCTGGCCGACCAGATGCAGGAGACCCGCGAGCGCGCACACGCCCTGTTGGAAGCATGTCTTCTGCTGCGCTCGAAGGGAGACCGGACCGGGGGCAACGTCCTGTGGCAGCATACGCTGGCCGCCGTCGAGCAGATGAGCCCCGAACAGCGGGTGCAGGAGTTGTTGGAACGCACCGCCGGCTATGCGGAACGCTTCGGCCCGGAGGTGATCGAGGAACTCCTCGGCGAGGCCGAGAGACTCGCCAGGGACCACGGCCTGCTGTACGGACCGACGGGGGTCTACAATCGCATCGCGATGCTGCACGCGGACATGGGGCAGTTCGAGCATGCCATCCGCCTGGCGGAGGATGGGGGCGACGTGGTCGCTCTGTGCACCTACCAGGTGAAAGACGCCCTGGCGGCAGCGGCGAAGGGCCAGATCGAGCGGGCCGGCCGGTTGCTGGAGCGGATGGAGCCCGACCGGGTGCGCTATGCGGGTCCGAGGAACGTGCGCGTGCTGGCGCAGCTGTGGAGGCGCCTGCATCCGGAGGCGACGGCAGCGGACACGGCCTCCGTGAGATCGGAGTACTTGCGGGGCTACGTGCGGATGCTGCTGGCGAAGGAAGCCGCCGAGGAGGGCCGCCTGGCTGCGGCGCAGGAACTCATAGACACCATGGAACCGGGAAGGACGCGCCAGCAGACACTGCACGAGACCGCCCTGGCTGCCCTGCGGGGCACAGCAAAGACCCACACACAGCAGATCGTCGCCTTCGCCCGGGAGGCAGCAAAGGAGCTGGTCCAGCACGAGGACAAGCTGGGCGTGCAGCGCGAGGTCGCCCTGCGCTGGGTGCGAGAGGGCAACACGGAGGCAGCGGCCCGCGTGCTGGATGAGATCCGTGAACAGACCCAGCATTGGCGCAACGCCGAGGGTCAGGCCAGGATACTGAACAACGCGGCGATCGTTCAGATGGCCCTGGGCAGGCAGGAAGCGGCCTGCCAGACGGCGCGCACGGCCATGGGGAAGGCCCAGCAGATCCCGTGTGCAGGATGCCGCATACAGGCCATCCGGGAGATAGTCGAGGAGTTGCGCGCGACCGGCGAACCGAGGCTGGTGATAGCCGGGCTGGAGGGAGTCGAGTACCCTTCCGACGCCATCAAGCACGCCACCAAGACCCTGGAGGCGATGCCTGTCCTGAGCCGCGAGCAGCGCCTTGCCATCCTGCGCCTGGCCCTCCGAGGCGCCTTGCGCGTCGTGGGCGGGGCCGCCCGCATGGAAGGCCTGATGCAGGTTGCCCGGAGCTACGCCAGGCAGCGGCTGGAGCCGGACGCCGAAGCGGTCGCGCTGCTGTCCGAGCAGCCCGAACCGTTCGTGCCCCCTGAGACCGAATCGCGCAGGCCGCGCAGACCGACGCACGACCGGGCGTTCCTGGTCTTCTTCACGCGCGAGGGTTGCGCCATGTGCCGGGATGTCCATCAGCTGCTGGGCAGCGTCATGAGCGAGACCCCCTACGTGAAGCTGCGCACGTACGACCTGGACAACGACGAGGACGCGGCGGTCATCAACAAAGCCCTGTGCCAGGCGCTGGGCGTGCCTGAGCGGGACCACCTGGTGGCCCCCGCCATCTTCTCCGCGCGCCAGGGGCTGGTAGGGCGCGAGATCACCCGGGAGACGCTGATCAAGCTCATCAGGGATTGCCGCGGTCGGCCCAGCCCGGACGAGCTCTACGCGTCGAAACGCAGCTCGGCCCGCACCGCGCTGCGCAGCAGCTACGAATCCCTGGCTCTCCTGCCGGTGCTCTGGGCGGGCCTGGTGGACGGGGTCAACCCGTGTGCGTTCACGGTGATCATCTTCTTCCTGTCCTACCTTGCCTACGTGGGCAAGAGCCGGGCACAGATAGCCTGGGCCGGCGGCATCTTCACGGCGGCAGTGTTCGTCACTTACTTCGGCGCGGGTCTGGGGCTTGCGGGTCTGGTGGGGCTGGGCCAGAGGTGGTCCGACGGTTTCGCCCGGGCCCTCTACGCCATCACCGCTGTGCTGGCCGGGGTGGCCGCTGGCCTCAGCCTGTCGGACGGGCTGAAGTGCCTGCGGGGCCGGGCTCGGGAGATGACATTGTCCCTGCCGGAGGCGCTGAAGAGCCGCATCCGCCTGACCATAAGCCGCCGCACGCGGCTGGGGCTGACCATCGGAGCCACGGCGGTCCTGGGGGCGGTGGTGGCGCTGTTCGAGCTTCCCTGCACCGGGCAGATGTACCTGCCCACCATACTGTACGGTCTGCGCAGCCTGCCGGGCCGGGTGTGGGGGCCGGTCGGCTGGCTTCTACTATACAACTTCTGCTTCGTTCTGCCGTTGGCAGGGATCTTCGTTGCCGTGCTGTTCGGGCTGACTTCCGAGGACCTGACTGCCTGGTTTCGGCGGCACATGGCGCTGACCAAATTCGCCATGGCCAGTGTGTTCGCGCTGCTGGCGGCGCTGATGGTTCATCAACTGCTCAGCCCGCTTGCCTGACACCGGCGGGCGGGTGCCGCGGTGAACCTTCCGCTGCCCGCCCCGACTAAAGGTTCGGTGGCGGAGCGTGCGCCCGTGCACGTGCCGCCGCCTGCGTCCCCTGCGGCGCAGACCTTCCACACACATACGAAGGCGGCAACGTGGGACCCAGTCGCAAGCGCACTGCGCGTGCCATCGCTTTTGTGCTGACCGCCGCCGCAGCTCTGTCCTGCGTCGGGGCGGCAACGCCCGGCCCCATCATCCAGCAGGCGGAGAGCATCGCCCGCCAGCCCCGCCTGGAGCGGAACCGCACGCCGCTGCTGATATCGGTCAGCAAGGGCCTCAGTGGGATGGGCATGTCCGCCCGGGCGAGGCAGACCATGCAGGAGGCCGCAGAGCAGGCCCGCGGCGACTCCGACCCCAACCAGAGCCTCCGGCAGGTCGTTGCGGCGTGCGTGGAGACCGGCATGCTCCAGCTGGCCGGGCAGACGGCGGGAAGCATTCCCCTGGCCAGACCGCGGATCGAGGCCTGCCTGCAAGTGGCTGAGGCCCTGAACGAAGCCGGCCAGGCGAACTCAGCGGCCGAACTGGCGGAACGGGCGGCCGCCGAGGCGCTGAACCACTACAGCCCCCGTCTGGCCGCGCGGTGGCTGGAGCGGGCGGCCGAGCAGGCCCGGAGAGCCGGCCGCACCGAGCGGGCGCGGCAACTGCTGAACAAGGCGCTGCAACGCTGCGAGGCGATCGCCCACCCCGGGGTGGCCGCCGAGCAGCGGGCGGAGGTAGCGGTGGCCATGGCACAGGCAGGCGACTACGAACGGGCAGCCGCAGCCGCCGCATTGGTGGACGGCGGAGCGGTGCGTGCGAGGGGCCTGCTGCGGTTGGCAGCCGTAGCTATCGAGGCCGGCGCCCCGTCGGCAGACGATCTGTGGCAGGGGGCGCTGGAGGCCGGATCCGAGCTGGCGACCGATCAGTGGGTCTCCATGCTGGATGAAGTCGCCTCCGTAGCCGTCGAAGCCGGCCGGCAGCGGGCCGCCCTCCGCATGGCCCGGGAGATTGAGCAGGTCGCCATGCAGTTCCGCCGGTTGGAGGAACAGGACGAAGCCGTCCAGGCAGTGAGCACCAGCCTGCTGGCGGTGCCGTCCTCCAACAAGCAGTTCAAGAAGGCGGCCGACCTCTACGGCAAGCTCGGGCGCTGGCAGGAGGCCGCGCGCCTGGCCGACCTGTGTGAGGAGCCCTACGACCGGAGCAAGTATCAGGTGCGTGCCGCGGTTGAGCTCCGGGAGGCCGGCGACCTGCAGGCTGCCTCGGCGATCCTGGCTGACCTCGACCCGCGCTACATCACCCACTCCGGGGAGAAGGCCATCAGCGGGCTCGGACGGCTCTATCGCGAGATGCACCCGGCGCCATCTGCGCAGGAACTGGCCGGAGTCGGATCGCCCGTGCTGCGGCGGGAGCTTGTCCTGCAGTGCATCGTGCAGGCCGTGCGGGACGGCGACCTGCAGCGGGCCCGCGAGCTGCTGGGCTCCATCCAGGAACCGGGCCTGCGCTCCGCGATAGCCCGGGACAGCGCCACCACAGCTCTGCAGTCACCGCAGCCGGCAGAGCTAACCGATGCCATTGCGTACGCGCGCGCCGCTCTGGGCGAGGTGCGCAGCGAGAGGGAGAAGCCCATGCTGCGCTTCNNCGCAGCGAGAGGGCGAAGCCCATGCTGCGCTTCCTGCTCGGGAAGAGACTGGCACAGACAGGCGACACCGAAGGCGCAGCCGCAGTGGCCCGCCAGATGGCGGACCAGGTCGAGCGGTGGTCAGAGACGGCGTCCAAAGCCAAGGCGTTGAGCATGCTCAGCGCGATCCAGGCACACGCTGGCCTGACCGAGCAGGCGGCGCAGACGGCTCGCAGGGCCACCCGGATGGCCCACCTGATAAGCTG
>JABAOC010016507.1_pt1 | contig 13249 bp, 10 predicted proteins | sample 7062161 | NCBI WGS metagenome assembly JABAOC01 (sample SAMN14538625, study PRJNA623070) | marine sediment metagenome | biome: marine biome [ENVO:00000428]; feature: marine pelagic biome [ENVO:01000023]; material: deep marine sediment [ENVO:00002113] | place: India: Gulf of Khambhat ... | reverse complement strand
AGGAAGGTTCCGATGACGAGGAGGAAAATGTTGATGATGAATAGAATGAGGTACTTGTTTTGGGTAAAACCCAGTAAGAATGAAGCGGCAATTTGAGGAATCTGTTCGATGGCCATTATCCAGTTAAAGAGCGAGGCGGCTGCCAGTATGAACAGTGCGGGACCCGATACGGTTATGTTCTGTTTTAGCACCTCGATAAAGGTCTGCAGCGTCAGCTCCCTGTAGCAGAGGCCGAGAAAGATGGCATAAACGCAGGCGGCGCCGGCAGCCTCGGTGGGGGTGAACCATCCGGTCCAGATCCCGCCAATGATGATTACCGGCGTCATCAGGGGCAGAAAGCCCTCATATAAAACCCGAAGGAGTTCCCCGAAAGAGACCCTTTTTCCCCTTGGATAGCCCCGCCTCTTGGCGTAAAACGTTACAAGGACCATCAAGAAGAGCCCCATCATGAGTCCGGGGATAATGCCTCCCAGAAAAAGGCCTCCTACGGACACCGAAGCTACGGTACCATAGATCACAGCCGGCACGCTGGGAGGAATGATGGGCCCGATGATGGATGAAGAGGCCGTCACGGCTACGCTGAAATCATCGTCATAACCCGCCTCTCTCATGGCCTTGATCTCAATGATCCCTAACCCTGCAGCATCTGCCATGGCAGCCCCCGACATTCCGGAAAATATGATACTTGCCACGATGTTGACGTGCCCAAGGCCGCCGGCCAAATGGCCTACGAGCGCCCTAGCCACGCCGAATATCCTCCTTGTGACGCCCGTTAAATTCATCAGGGCTCCGGCGGATACGAAAAGGGGAATTGCCAGGAGGGTGAAGGAATCCGGTCCACTGATGAACTTCCCCGCCACAATGTTAAGGGGATATTCTCCTATGAGTAAGAGGTAGATCAACGAGGAAATAAATAGGGCAAAGGCAATCGGGATGCCGGAGATGAAGAGGAGGGCCAGAGATCCGAAGAGAACTAAGAGGAACATGGTTTCCCTGCCGATTTGGACTGTTTGAGCAGACGAATGTCCTCCACGATGAGCCCGATGCTCCTGATAATGAGGAGGGTCATCCCAATGGGAAAGGAGATGTATACGTAGAACATCGGAATTTCGAGGGCTGGGGACCGTCTCTGGTAAAGATCTATCGAAAAGGCAAGGGCACTGGGGAGTATCCAGCTCATGCAAATGATGATGATGATATTCTGGAAGATTTCGGTGATCCTCTGGGCCCTCTCAGGGAGGAAATTCAGGAAGTATGACACTCTGATGTGGCCCCTGATTCTGCTCATGTAAGCTGCCGCGATGAAACAGAACCAGATGTAAAAATATCGAGCCGTCTCCTCGCCCCAGGCTATCGGATAACCCAAAAGGCGAGAGAAGAGCTGTGTGAGAACGGAAAAAGCCATCAGCACAATGCAGGCTTTGGCCACCCACCTTTCGAAACCCGTGAGAACTATCCGAAGGATCTTCTGCATCCAACCCTCCAGAAAGGGGAAGGGCAAGCCCGTGGCCGCCCTTCCCCCGTTTGATCCACTCTTTCTACTTGGCCGCCTCCACAATCTCACTAAAGATGGAGCCGAAACGTTTCTCCAAATCCGGATAGATCTTCTGAACCGCCTTTCTGAAGGGCTTCCGGTCAACTTCGATGACCTGAAGCCCCTTTTTCTTCAGTTCAGTGAGGGCCGCCTTCTCCCTCCTGTGCATTTCCTCGATTTCCCATTCCGTGACATTTTTTATGGCCTCCATGACGATGGGCTTTGCATCATCAGGAACCTTGTTCTGCCACGACTTATCGTTGAAATTCCAGAGGCTGGGATGGACGCTGTGTCCGGTCAGTGAGTAGTATTTGGCAACTTCATGGTATTTCTGAAGCATGATAGTCACGGGTGTATTCTCCATCCCGTCGACCACACCCGTCTGAAGGGCCATATAAACCTCGGATAGGGAAACGGGAACCCCCGTGGGTCCCATGGCTTCCAGCGCCATTTTCAAGAAGGGGGTCGTCATGGAACGGATCTTCAGCCCTTTCAGGTCCTCAGGCTTGTAAATGGGCTTCTTTGTTGTAAGGATGTGGCGGCGCCCGTAGTACAAGATGTCGGGCATAATGCGGACACCGAGCTTCTGCCTACACTGCTCAAAGAGCTTCTGGCCAATGGGTCCCCGCATGATCTTCAGGAGCTGTTCGGGAGAATCTACGAGATAATAGACCTGGAGGGAGTTCATGGGGTCGAAATACCTTCCGAGTGCTGTGGGTCCCGCGGGCTGCAGATCGATGGTTCCCTTGATCATCTGATCCGTAATTTCCCTGCTCTTCCCGAGCTGTCCGGCCGGATAGTGCTTGAAAATAACCCGCCCGTTGGTCTTCTCCTTCACTTCCTTTGCGAGCCTTTCGGAAGCAAGGGAATAGGGGTGTTTGACGGGGAAGTTATGGCCGACACGAAGCGTTACCGGCTCGGCTGCTAACAGGAAACTGGAAGTGAGAAAAATGGCAGCCACGGCCAAAACGAAAAAGACTAGGAGTCGCTTCTCTTTCATGATCAATCCTCCTATTTTCACCTTTTTAGAGTCGTTCTGAAAGATTCCGACGATGAAGGGAGAGAGGTCACAACCTTAAATCATCGGGCCTTCGGACATCCAGGCAATTATTCACCTCCTTTCTCGGGATATGTATCCTCCTTGTGGAGTAGTTGTGCAGACGGAGGGGGGAAACCCACCATCTTAAACCACAAGCCCTTGGAATTGTCAAGCACTTTTCCCTTGACAATATGGGAAAATATGGTGTACCAAACCTCGAATGATGATCTTATCGAGGAGGATGGATCATGGCGCAGTTCGAGCTGCTTTTCTCGCCTATCAAGATCGGCAACATGGAGCTTGACGCACGGGTCATTATGTCGCCCATGCAGACCAACTATGCGGACGAAGAGGGGTATGTGACCGAGCAACTCATCGCCTATCATGTAGCCCGCGCAAAAGGAAGGGTGGCCTATAATATGACCGGGCAAACCACGGTGGCCCTCCAGGGGCGATATAACCGCAACATGCTCTGTCTCTATGACGATCGGTACATCCCGGGCTTCGCGAAGCTAGCGGATGCCATCCACGAGGCAGGAGGAAAGCTGGTCATCCAGCTCAACCACTGCGGACCCAAGGCAGACCCGAAGGCAACGGGAATGCCGCTGCTGGGTCCTTCCCCGATCCAGGAAGACCCCAAGAGCGCTATCCCCGTCGAAATTTCAGAGGAGGGGATATCCAAGACGATCCTCGATTTTGTCCAGGCTTCCCTAAGGGCCAAAAGGGCTGGAGCCGATGGGATAGAACTCCACATGGCTCACAGCTACCTGATGAGCTCCTTCCTGACGAGCCACATGAACAAAAGGGAGGATGCCTATGGGGGGGATATCCAGGGCAGAATGCGGTTTCCCCTCGAGGTTCTGACCCGTGTGAGGGAAGCGGTTGGAGAGGATTATCCAATCGTCTGTCGATTCTCCATGGGAGAGTTCAAGGATACGGGAATCCCCCTGGAGGAGGCCCTGATCTTGGCTAAGGCCCTGGAGGAGAGGGGAGCCGATGCCTTGCACGTCTCGGTCTATAAGGATGCCACCGCGCCTTATTACATGCCGCAGGGGCACCTCATTCGCCTTGCAACCGCGGTTAAGGAGGTCGTCAATATCCCGGTCATCGGCGTGGGCCGGATCGTGGACCCGGAATATGCCGAGCAGGTTCTCAGGGAGGGAAAGGTCGATGTGATTGCCCTGGGGCGGCAACTCATGGCCGACCCGGAGTTTCCCACCAAAGTCAAGGAAGGAAGGCTCCAAGATATTATCCCATGCATCGGGTGTAATTCCGGCTGTATCGGGCGACACATCACCTATTTCTCGAGTTGCATCTCCAACCCCCGGACGGGCTACGAGGCGGCCACTGAAGTGAAGGTCGCCGAAAAGGAGAAAAAGGTTGCCGTTATAGGGGGAGGGCCTGCGGGCATCCAGACGGCCTTGACCGCCTCGGCGAGGGGTCATGAAGTGGTCCTCTACGAGAAAGGACCTCACCTCGGCGGGAATTTCTCCGTGGCTTCCCTGCCTGATGGCAAGGAGGACCTCAAGAGGCTCTTGACGTATTGGGAGAATGCTTTGAAGAAAAGCAGTGTTAAGGTTCTCCTGAATGCGGAAGCCTCTGCCGAGAGGATTGGAGGGGAAAACCCGGAGGTAGTGGTTGTAGCAACCGGGGCCTTTCCCTTCCACCCCGACATACCCGGAATCGACGATGAAAGGGTCATCCAGGCCGTGGACGTCTTGTCGAAAGGCCTGAAGACCGGCCAGAGGGTTCTGGTGGCTGGGGGAGGAGAGGTCGGTCTGGAGGTGGCCGATCACCTTGCTCGCCAGGGGAAAGAGGTCATCGTCATAGAGATGCTGGGGGAGGTCGGCTCCGATGTACCGAAAAACACCAAGCCCGTTCTTCTTGAGCGGCTCGGTGAAGGTGGGGTGGACCTGAGAACCAACACCACCTTGAGGAGGATAGAGGAAGGATCAGTTTTCGTGGAAAAGAACGGCCAAGAAGGGACCATCGAAGGCATCGACAATGTCATACTGGCCCTGGGGTTCACGTCCGATCAGGAGATCGTACGAGATCTTCAACCAATCTTCAAGGAGGTCCACGTTATCGGGGATGCCCGAGAAGTAAGGCAGGCCGTCTCCGCCGTGAGGGAGGGTTTTGAGCTGGCCTGCACCTTATAATGGTTGATGTTGAGGAGCTCCCTTTTACCCTCACTCCCGGGATTTTTTGACCCGCGCTGAGTCTCGTTTCAGGCCTTTCCAGATATCGTTTTCCGGGCTCAAGGAAATGGAAGCGATGAGCTTTCGCGTGGCCAAGCGGGGCGCCCAAGGAATCCAGAAGGTTCGCCCAAAAAATCTACCTTCAGCGCGAACCATGATAAGAAATGCTCGTGCCGTATCATCCCGACAAAGATGAAGATACACCCAAGGGCCGGGAGGATGTTCCATGAGAGCGTATCCAATGGAAGGGATATTTGATTACATCCGATCAAACGAAGAACGCTTTATCGACGAACTCGCTTCGCTGGTGAGACAGCCCAGCAACAGCACAACGGGAGAAGGGGTCGAGGATTGCGCATCGGTGCTCAAGGAATTGATGGAGAAGTCCGGGATAAAGACCAGGATTCTGTCTACCGGTGGATCCCCTGTGGTTTATGGTGAAACCCAGGGTCCCGAAAAAGGACTCACCGTCCTGATCTACGGCCATTATGACGTGAAACCACCTGAGCCTCTGGATGCATGGATCTCTCCCCCTTTTACACCTGAAATACGTAATGGCCGAATGTACGGGCGGGGAGCGGGGGACGACAAGGGTCAGCTATATGCCCATGTGAAGGCAGTTGAATCAATCCTTGCCGTGGGAGGAAGACTCCCGGTGAATGTGAAGTTCCTGTTCGAGGGCGAGGAGGAGATTGCCAGCCCGAACTTGAAACCCTTCGTATCAAGGAACAGGGAGTTGCTGCGAGCGGACCTCATGTACTCATCTGACGGAACTATGCCCTTCGGCGAAAAGCCTGGCATCAACTTCGGAGTGAGGGGAATCCTCAAAATTGAGGTTTCCTCTCGAGGCCCATCCCGCGATGTGCACTCCGGTGGCTACGGCGGGTTGGTACCAAACNNGTCCCTCATCCATCTGTTGGAAACCATGAAAGGCGAGGACGGGCGCGTTCTGATCGAGGGGTTTTACGACGATATCATTCCCGCCACCCATTCCGAGCGTGAGGCACTGGGACGGATCGGTTTTAATGAGGAAGCCTTTCGCCAGGAGCTCGATTTGCAAGCGCTCGACAAGAGCCCTGGAGACCATCCCCTTGAAAGGCTCATGTTCTGGCCCACCCTAAACATTCAGGGTTTCTTCGCCGGAACGAGGGAGGCGGAAGGGATCAACATCATCCCCGCCCGGGCCAGGACGATCATCGACATGCGGCTCGTTCCAAACCAAAGACCCGAGCATATCCTGGAGAAAGTAAAGGATCATTGCATGAAGCAGGCACACCTGGGGGATTTCGACATCATTGTAAAAACCCAAGTACCGCCCTTCCGTTCGTCTTTGGATCATCCGTATACGCCAGCGGTCATCGATGCCGTCAAGCAAGGATTTGGTGAAGACCCCCTCCTGGTTCCATCCATGGGCGGGAGTGATCCCACCTACATTTTTGGGAATGTCCTGGGATTGCCCTGCTTCAAGGTCCCCTATGCGCAATCCCACGAGAGCAACTTCCATGCTCCCAATGAGAACCTGCTGCTCGATGTTTACGTCAAAGCCATAAAAACCACAGCTGCCCTGCTGGTTTCCCTTGCCAAAGGTGCGAATACCCACTGAGGGGCCGAAAATGCACTCAACTGAAGGAATGAAGCCAAAGGTCGTCCTGGTGACCGGAAGGTATCGGAAAGCCATCGATACCCTCGAGGAGAATGACTGCGAGGTCGTCATCCTGCCGGATGGGTTTGACAAGACAGCCTTGTTGAAGGAATTGTGCGATGCGGATGGCCTCATATACGGCCTTGAGCCCTTGACGAAAGAGGTGTTCGAGGGATCTCCAAAGCTGAAAGGTGTGGCCCTTTTCGCATCGGGTTATGACAACGTGGATGTGGATGCAGCCTCCAGATATGGAGTTTATGTTGCAAATGCGCCCGGTGCGAATACCGATGCCGTGGCCGAGTTCACATTTGGTCTTATTCTATCTCTGGTCCGTCACATCCATGATGCCTGTATAACCGTTCGGGAAGGGGGCTGGCGGAAGGACGAATTTGTCGGGATCCAGCTCAAGGGCAAGGTCCTCGGAATCATCGGATTTGGCCGCATCGGTCAAAGGGTGGGCCGACTTGGAAGGGGTTTTGGAATGGAAGTCTGGGCATACGACCCTTTTATCCCTAATGAGATCTTTGAGGGGGAAGGAGTATCGAAGGGAGATCTGGATGAGGTCCTTTCGAAATCGGATATCCTCACGTTACATGCCCGCCTTACCGAGAGCTCGAGGCACATGATCGGAGAAGAAGAACTTGCAAGAATGAAATCGAGCGCGTATCTCATCAATACGGGTCGGGGCGACCTTGTGGTTGAGGCGGCAATTCTCGATGCCCTGGATCATGGAAGGTTGGCAGGAGCAGCCCTTGATGTCTTCAGCCAGGAACCCCTTAAAGATCGCAGGATCTTGGAGCATCCCCTTATTCTCCCCACACCCCATATTTCCGGCTGGAACGATGTTTCCAGGTACAACATCGGAAAAACGGCGGCGGAACAGGTGCTCATGGCTATTGCGGGAAAGCGACCCATCAATGCCGTAAATGACCCCCGAGAACCGAGAAATAAACAAACGTCTCGGGGGGTTCTGCCCAAAACAAAAAATTCCTTGAGCGACGAGGAGAACGGTTTCTGTCAATAGATCCTGGCTAAGAGTCAGAGGAGTCTGCCTCTTGAGCGTGGTTGGAGCCCGAGAGGCGAGTCTTGGTAACGAAAGAGCGCCTGGGCGCTATTTGCAGTAAAACGGACCGTAGAATGCTCTAAAATTCTATCCAGTGAACGGGAGGAAATGTAGTCAAGAGACTCCGAAGCACTGAAGCGAAGGGACCACTTTTTTCTCCAAAACCCAATAAACCGAATAAACCAGATAAACGAGACAAACTAACTAAACTTCCTCAGCGATCTGAACGAAATAAACCACGTGAACCAGACAAACCGGAAACCCCCAGGAAACTCGAGTCACTCTTGCAATCCCCCCTTTATCCCCCACCGACAAGGGGTAAGATGGTGAGATCGCTCTCCTCATTTATTACGGTTTTCGCTATCTTACGCGGAAGAACTGTCCGTCGGTTGAGCATGACCACGATGCCCCCGTGAAGTCGACCCTCTCGGTCGACGATTGCCTTGCGAAAAGCATCGCCAAACCTCTCCGTCAACATACCGATGAGATCCGCCACTGTCGAACGTGCAGCAACCTCGACCTCAAGTTCAGATTCCGAGACAAGAGACGAGAGGAAGCCGGAAAGCTTGACTCGAACCGTTACCAACGGTCGAGCCTTTCCCTCCGGGATGTTTTGGGGGTCCATCAGTCTATCAGACATTTGTGTTTTTCCAGGTCATCCACTAACCAATCCAATCCAAGTTCGTAGAGCTTCCAGCGCTTTGGCCAGGCGGTCTGGCGATCCCAGCCAAGCATGTCATAGACCATTTTTCGCGTCTCTAAGAACTGTTGGCGGTCTATGGATTTTCCCTCGAGGGCCCCGCCCTCGAGAGGTTCGAAGAAACGATCGGGCAACATGTCCTCATCAGCCCTAAAGCCCTCCCGAGCATTGAACGCTCTCGCCATGTTGAGAGCGCGCTCGGTGGCCTTGAGTACCTCCCAGTGGGTTATATTCCATCCCGTGACGGTCTTTACGTGATCCGCTATCTGGTCGGAACTGTAAGGCATGAAAACGCATACACAGGCGCTGTTGCTTATGGACCTAACAAGCATCATATAGACCCACAGTCGAGCCTTAGCCGGACTGAGTTCAAGGGCGTCCACGGGATCCAAAATGCCCATCTTCTGTGCCGCCGCGAATGTGGGGGCTTCTTCACTGGCGAAGAGGTGGTCATGCATATTGGCGACGTGCTCAGCGCCTGTGGGGGAAAGCGCATACCCCAGGCCCAAGCCAGTTTTCCAGCGAGGTTCGTGGAGGGGAGCAGGTTGGCCTTTGACATGGTGGAAACAAGAAGCTGCTTCCTTGCCGAGTTTTTCCTCAAGGGCCTTGGGTCCCTCGGCTAGAATGTCTCCCAGGCCATCGCGATTAACAATCTGGTTTAGGAGACCGAGCATGCCCTCGGCCGAACCAAAGCGCAGGTCAAGGTCCTTGATCAAATCTTGAGACAACAGGCCTTTCTCCGCACATTCCATGGCACCCGAGATCATCATGCCCGTTGATATGGTGTCGAGCGTATTCTCGTCGCAAATCTCGTTTGCCTTCGCCACGGCCTTAATATCGCTTATTCCACAATTGGACCCGAAACTGCTGAGCGTTTCATATTCAGGCCCGCCGTACCTGCGGCTGACGTTCAGGCCTTTTTCGTTAACCTCTACCACTCGCTTGCAGTGTACCGGGCAGGTGGGGCAACTCTTTCGATCAACGAGGATGGTATCCGTCATATGTCGGCCAGATAGGGTTTCATAACCCTCAAAACTGCCCTCACGGAAATTATGGGTTGGCAAGCCCCCAGCGGCATTGAGGACGGGAAGAACACGAGCGGTTCCCATGTCCGTCATGGTACCCAGGGACGCCTCATAATTGTTCCGCAGCCATCGGGCAATTGCTGTTATACCCTGTTTATCAGCCACTTTCGGTCGTGCTTTGCCGTTGACGGCTATGGCTTTCAACTTCTTGGCACCCATGACCGCCCCCATTCCCGCACGACCAATGAAATCGTGCACGCCAAGGGCAATACAGGCATACCTGATCAAGCGCTCTCCGCCAGGTCCAATCATGGCTGCGGTTGCCCGCCTGTCCCCTACTTCATCGCGAATCGCCTCCTGGGCTTCGTACGCCGCCAGACCCCATATCTTTGATGCATCTCGGAGCTCAACCTTGTCATTATTGATCCACAGATACACCGGTTTTTGGGATTGGCCGGTAACCACCAGGCCGTCGTAGCCAGCCCGGCGCAGTTTCACCCCCCAGTCTCCACCACCTTCGCCTTCACCATAGCCTCCGGTAAGGGGGGATTTGGCTCCCGCGCTATTGCGTGCAGTACCTGGAATTGCCGTTCCGGTTAACACGCTGGCGGCGAAGACCAAGACGTTATCAGGGCCGAGGGGGTTACAACCGGGAGGTACCTCTTTCAACAGATAGTGGGCAACGATGCCCCGCCCGCCCAAATACCTGCGGTAAAACTTCTCATCGTGTTCATCTACACTTATCTTGCCACTCGTCAAATCAACTCTGAGTATCCGTCCCCAAAAACCGTTGGCCATGGGTCACCTCCTATTAAAAGCGCATTGAAGATTTTTATCATATTCCGCCCTCTTATCCTCCAGCCAAAGGCATCATGACAACGATCCGGTCCTCGGGCTCGATTTTGTCACGAGCCGTGAGGACGTGGTCTCCCCGGATCAGGATAAACTGATAAAAGGTTTCTTCGGGGGTGGCGCGGAGGTATGGGCGTAATCGGGAGTGGGTTGCCACAATACGTTTTACCAGCTCACCGACGCTGACCGGCTCCTGGAGCTCAAGTTCTTCCCAGGTCTTTCCATCACCAAATGGTGGGTGTAATCGTATCCACATTCCCTTTCGGAGGCGTTAAGGGATCTCGAGCCTGTCCAGGGTTTGGGGCAGAGGAATGCCGTCCTCGGACCAACCCCGAACGGCGTAGTACTCATCCAACATCTGTTCAAGGGGGGGCAGGTTCGGCGTGTAGCCCTCAGCTGTTTTGGCCACCGTAAGTAATCGCTTGGGCAAGGTGTCGTCCTTTCGCCTTATCCCCCGATCGACGTTCATCATCCGTTTCACGTTGAACGAGCGTTCGCCATGCGTAATCAGATCTTCAATCGTGTCGGTTCTCCCGGTGACGTGGTGAAAGGCCTCGGCAACCGGGCCGATGGTCCACCCACCGTTCTGGGCGAACTTGCAGCTCTTTATGGAATCGAGGACATTCATGATGTTCTGCGTCAGGGCTGCCAGAGCCCCCTTGCCCTCCACCACAAAACGTCCCGGCGGTTCGTGGTTGATCTCAGGGACCGTGAGCCTGTGTTCGTAAAGATGAGTTTGCCCCGAGGTATGGTGTGCGCCACGATTGGAGGTAGCGTAAGAACAGGCCAGACCGTTGAAGGCTCGAGGGTCGTGCGCTGGAACGGCCAGACCTTTGACTTGCATGGTGAGGTCCTCTGCGCCGCTGCCGATAAGACTGGCGGCACGGGTCAGCCCCTGGTTGAGGAGTCCTCCGATATGGGTGCCTTCACCGATCATCCTGACAGTTTCCACCATGGCCTCGACACTGCCCCAGTTCAGGGGAACACCGCCGGTGTCGGATGAAGTTATCAGGCCCTTCTCATAGGCTTCCATGGCGAAGGCTATCAAGCTGCCGGTTTCGATGGTATCGATTCCGTACCGATTGCACAGCTCGTTGGCTAGGCAAAGTGCCTCCAGATGGTCAACCAAGCAGTTGGCACCGAGCATATTGATGGTCTCGTATTCCGGACCGGCTCCGACCACGGTCTTGTATGGTCCATCCTTCACCTGGATCGTGTTCCCGCACCCGATAACACAACCCCCGCAAAAATAGGGCTTGATGATCACCTTTTCAGCGAAGGCAGGCCCGGAGATCTTTTCGGCGCTCTCTTGCCACCTGTGGGGGTATTTGAAGTTCTGGATCGGCATGCTTCCGATCTGCTCGCTGGCCTGAACCCTCCGGGCAGTCCCATACGTGCGCATGTCCTTGAGCCGGTCTGCACAGACAGGTGCGTGGGCGCGGACGAGTTTCTTCAGAGCCTGTGCGTCTGCCACGGGTACCTTCCCCGTCCCACGGACGACCACCGCTTTCAGGTTCTTGTCGGCCATAACCGCACCCAATCCACATCGGCCAGCGGCTCGGGCATGAGGGCCCTCGTGCATAACGCTGGCGATGAGAGCGCCGCGCTCAGCTGCGGTGCCGATACAAGCTGTTGTTGCCTTGGAATCCGTCTCCTCCTTGAGAAACGAGTCCGCCTCAAAGACGTCCAATCCCCAGGCTCGGTCTGCAGGCCGAATTTCGGCCTGACGTTCATGGACCCAGAGGTAGACTGGGTGGGAAGCTTTTCCGGTGAATATGATGCCGTCGAAACCGGTCTTCTTGAGCTGGTCTCCCCAGGCGCCGCCGACGTCGGACTCACCGAAGATTCCCGTGAGGGGCGACAGCGATACAACTTGATGCCGTCCAGAGGTAATGGACGGCGTCCCGCCAAGGGGGCCGGTCATGAAGATGGTGGGATTATCGGGGTCGGTCGGTTTGGTTGATGGCCCTATCTCTTCGTACAGATAACGAGTTGCCAATCCGGTTCCCCCGATGTACTTTTGTGCCCAGTCCTCGTTTAACGGCTCCTCGTGGACTTTCTGGATCGTAAGGTCAACCCTGAGAATCTTTCCCATATATCCATTGGTCATAGCAGTTTCCTCCCCTCCCAGGTAAGGGTGGGTTGCGAATGGGGGTGAAGTGCTTACATTTTACCCTTTCGCCAGGAGCAACGACAACCCCCGGGGGGAACAGGTCGCTCGTTTCTACCCTGATCGAAACCTATTTGTCCAGACCGATTTTATGGTTCAGCTCTTCGGAACACGCCGCGTCCAGGCGCCGGCTTCGCAGTTCGGGGCTGTCCATGGCATAACGGAGGGCCCGGAAGAGCATCGAAACCAGAACCCCTTTGAAGTTAGACACGAAGGGACTTATCCACTCCCAACGGATTTCACGATCGGGAGTAACCTCAAAGACCCGCCCGCTTCGCCCCTTACATGTCAGGTTATTGCGGTTTGGCAGGCGTTCGCAACCGCCGATGTGCCCGCTGAACAAACTGAACACCACCTTGGGATTGTACTGCCAAACGATCTTATTTGTCCTCATTTCGATATCAACGACACGGGGGTGCTGAGTGACGGGATGGTGGGTTCCGTTATCAAATATGAGCACATTCCCCTCTGGGGTCATGGTAGCGTCCTGCTAGTGGCTGACGACGTCTCGGCCCCATTTCCACAGGACGGTTCCTTCGGGCCATTCGATAAGCACCAATAAAATGATTTCCCGGAAACTGAGGAGAAAGTGCCACCAGGCGTGGCCGGGACGGAGTTGCAATGTGTCCATTCAAAGGGAAACTCCAAGGGACACATGAAATCGGTCTCTACATCGCAGTGCTCCCACGTATGCCATGAATTCACCACCTTATTTCATGAAGGCCCTCGCCTCTAATCCATTCCTCTTGCGAACACCAGAACCCCATGAAAACGACAAACTCATACCATAAGCCAACCAGGGTGTCAAAAGAATAACCCTCATATGATTCTTGAGATCGTTCCTTTCCCTTTCTTGCGCTAAAGTTCATCCGGAAAACCAGAAGGGTGAGGAAGGAACACCAATCGGAGACGAATAGGAGCGAATTTTAAAGTTAGATTTATGTTTAAATAAAGGTTTCAATTATCTGAAATCTAAAAAGAAATCGGAAAAAATGATAACGCGGTTCGGCTGCCCCTGAGGGAAAT
>JABAOC010012817.1_pt5 | contig 13252 bp, 14 predicted proteins | sample 7062161 | NCBI WGS metagenome assembly JABAOC01 (sample SAMN14538625, study PRJNA623070) | marine sediment metagenome | biome: marine biome [ENVO:00000428]; feature: marine pelagic biome [ENVO:01000023]; material: deep marine sediment [ENVO:00002113] | place: India: Gulf of Khambhat ... | reverse complement strand
AGTCCGCTGTAGACAGGTAGATATTTCAGTCGTGCAAGCTATCTTGCATCCCACTGAGGCGGTGAACGTCATGGAGTGGAACGAGCTCAAGCCGAGGATACTGAATCTGGTGAAGCCCACAGATGAGGAGAGGCTGAAGATAAGGATGTTCTCGGAGAGATTGCTTAGAGACGTCAACCGGGCCCTGGGGGCGGAGGGCTTCCAAGCCGAGGCCGAGCTCCATGGCAGCGTCGCCCACGGCACATGGGTGAGAGGAAACGAGGACCTCGACCTGTTCATCGTGCTTGACCCCAAATACAGACAGGGAGACCTCCACAAGGTCCTAGACGTCTTGAAGAGGAGCCTCGACGGCGACTACGTGGAGGCTTACGCCGAGCACCCCTACCTACAGGTCTCCATGGAGGGGTTCCACGTAGACATGGTTCCTTGCTTCAGGCTGGAGAAGGGGGAACAGATAAGGTCGTCCACGGACAGGACCCCTCTCCACTCTGAGTACCTCGCCGAGGCGCTCACCGACGAGATGAGGGACGAGGTAAGAATCCTAAAGCTTTTCACGGAGACCATCGGGGTCTACGGCGCCGAGATAAGGGTGCAGGGTTTCTCCGGGTATCTATGCGAGCTGCTCATCGTTAAATACGGCTCCTTCTGGGGGCTGGTAAAGGCAGCGTCTCAATGGAAGAGCGGGGAGGTCATCAACCTAGGCTCCACCTTGGACGGAGAAGAGCTGAGGAAGAGCTTCAGCGACCCGTTGATACTCATGGACCCAACTGACGAGTCCAGAAACGTGGCGTCTGCGCTTAGCCCACGCTCCTACTGGACCTTCGTAGCCGCGTGCAGGGGCTTCGCCGAGAACCCAGACATCAAGTACTTCGAACCCGAGGAGGGAGTATCCAGCGGGGAGGTTCTAAGCCTCCTGGGGAGGCATGGAGGCGACTTCGTGTTCCTTGTGATCGACGAGCACAAGGCCGAGGTGCCGGACAGTCTATGGGGGCAGCTCCACAAGACCGAGCAGGCGCTGCGGCAGACGCTGGAGACAAGCGGCTTCAACGTGATAAGATCGAGCACGTGGAGCGACGAGGACCACCGCCACTTACTCGTCTTCCAGCTGGAGTCATCGACCATCCCCCGCGTAGTGAAACACTTTGGGCCCCCTGTCTCCATGGCAAGAAACACGGAGAGCTTCCTAGAGACGCACCTAGAGGCGGAGGCCACCGAGTCGGGGCCGTGGATAGAAGGCGACAGGTGGGTCGTGCTGCTGAGGCGACAGCATACGGAGGCGAAGAGCCTGCTTGAGGAAAGGCTGAAGGACGGGGGAAGAGACATCGGCGTCTCCAGGAAACTGGCCGTCAGGATCCTTCAGCACCACAGGGTCCTCGTGAACGATGAGATAAAGGACTACCTCGTGGACGGGTTCGAGCAGCACCTGCACAGGCTGCTGATAGGAAGGCCGCACTGGGTTGAGTGAATACATCCCCGTAGACGACGTCACCGGACACGCGGTTGGCAGGTTCATCTGCTGGCCCCGCTACGACGAGGAAACAGCGAGACAAAGGCTGACCCAGCTAGAGAATCTTGGAATAGAATCCCTTGCCCTCGGTGGGCGGCACGTCATCCAAGGCCATAAGGTGCTTGGGAAAGGGCACGTGGGAGTCGTCGTGAAAGCGATGAAGGATGGCGTGGAGGTGGCTTTGAAGATCAGACGCACGGACGCGGACAGAGAGTCCATGCGCAGAGAGGCTGAAATGCTTAGGCTCGCCAACGAAGTAGGCGTCGGACCGACGCTTCACGGTTATTCCATAGATTTACTGGCCATGGAGAAAATCACGGGCCCGTACTTGGGGGAGTGGTTAAAGGATTTTCGAGGCAGCCCAGACCAAATGAAGAGAGTCATACTGGTCATATTGGAGAAGACACGTAGGCTTGATGAAGCTGGCATAGATCACGGTGAACTAAACAGGGTAAAAAGACACATCATAGTCGCAGAAGAAGAGCCTAGAATCATCGACTTCGAGTCAGCCAGCACCCAGAGACGCACGCAGAACGTGACCGCAGCGACTCAAAGCGTCTTCTTGAACAAAGGATTCGCGTCACAGCTGGAGCCATACCTAACGTCGCCAGCCCAGAAGCCTTTGATCTCTGCGCTTTCAGCGTACAAGCGAGATCAGACAGACGGCAATTTCGATAAAATACTTGAGGTGTGTAAGCTAAAATAGGGAAGCCCCCAGGTTTTCTTTTCGGATGCATATATTTTTGTAGTGACGTCTAATAAAAATGAAAAAGGAATAAATTATTGTTTTTTCGTGAGGAAGAACACTGCGACCGCGCCGATCACTAGGCCAGCCACGGCTCCAATAACCATGTTCGTCGTGGTCGAGGCGGCTTTTCCTGCGAGTTCGCTGTTTTCGCTTTCTAGAGTCGATACTTGGGTCGTTAGGCTGTCTACCTCAGAAGTCAAGGAGCCCACGTTTGCCGTAAGCACGGCTGATTTGGCGTCAAGGGCCGCTGTCTCGGCTTCGCCCGCCAGCTTTACCGCGTCGTTAAGCATTATGTACATTCTCTCGGTGTTGTGTAATCCGCCGCTGGCGTCGTTGCTAACGTAGTCTACGATTCCCAGCGCTTCGTCGGCTAGTTCCATGGCCTCTGAGACCTTCGCTGCGTCGATGCCCTCGGTTGCGTTGACTTCCTCGATGGTGGTCATGGCTGCCTCAACTATGTGCTCTGCTCCGGTTATGAACTCCTCCGTGAGGCCTTCGATGTACTCGAGGCGCTCGGTCGCCCACTCTAGTTCGTGACAGTTGCCACAAACCATGGGCTCAGACTGGTTGTATGGGTAGAACGTGTTGTAGATGCCAAAGGTGTGGTTGAACCACTCACCTATGTGGCCATGGGCGAAACGTTCTCCACTGCCGTGGCAATCCACGCACTCGACTTCCGCCGTGTCATGCGCGCTGTCGGGATACACCTCACTCTGAGGATGATGCGACCCCTCGTGGCAGGCACCACACAGTTCATCTGGGTCTTCGTATCTCAACTGATAGTGATTCTCGTCGCTGTGTGGGTCGTGGCACGCTGCACAGGACAAAGAAGCGAGGCCTTCGGTCTCTAGAGTGACCTCTTGACCGATGAAGCCCTGTGTGCTCATGCAGTGAAGGCAAGAATCACTTGGATGACCTGAATCCAGCAGGTCCTCCATGGTTGTGCTGTGCCTACTCTTAGCGTGGTCAGTAGGCTGTACGTGGCATTCTCCGCAGCCTTCCGTCGTATAGTCCAGGGTCATCGCCGGGTTGTCGGCGCTGTGGGCCTGGTATGGCCCGTGGCACTCTTCGCACTGGATGCCCAACCCCTTTTCCGGGTCCGTGTCATCGAATTCAAACGTCTTCGCTTCTCCATCCCAGTTTAGGGTGTGACAGTTAGCGCAGCTGTCTTTGAACGCGTCTAGTTCGCCTCTGTTTCTTGAAGGGTCATCTGGGTCATGGACCCAGTATGTTCCGTCCTCGTTTAGACCCGCGGCGTTCGCGTGTCCAGTCTCGGACCATGACTCGTATTCTTCAGCGTGACAGACCCCGCAAAACTCTGCTCCCTTGTATGTCGGTTCAACCGCTAGGACAATGTTTACACTTGCTGTGATGGCTATAACTGCACCTATCAATAGTAACAGGTATAAGTGACCTTTTTTCATAGTGATTCACTTAGAGACTAATTCTTCTCGAAGTTACATATATATTTATTGAGTGAAAGCATTTTGTAAAAAAAAATTATGTAAAGTATCACTCAATCAGGAAAAGTCGTTTTTATAATAAATGTGATATTTAAAATATATACATCCGGTCAATACAGCCTATATTTAATAGCTAAAAGAACGACAAATAATATAATGAACAATGTTAGAATTTTGCACATTCTATAGAGAAAAAGAGTTATATTTGTTTTATACACAAATCTTTTGGCGCTTTTTTGCCAACAAATCAAAAAATTATATATAGAATGAAGGGGGACCTCATAGAGTCGATTAGAATGAACCTGTTCCCCTTGTTAACGACGGTCGTGGCTTTTGCGTTCACAGTTTCTCTATACCAGCAATACACCAGACGCAGGAAGATACATCAGCTGTTATGGACCGTGGCTTTGCTATTCTACGGGGTAGCCGCTCTAATGGAGTTTCTCATGAATGGGGATATTCTAGGTCCGAGTGTGCTCGCGTTCAAGGTGTATTATGTCCTATCTGCGCCGCTCGTCGGGTTACTGGGGTCGGGCGTGATGTACCTACTTGTTGACAGAAGAAAAGCAGACGTCTTCACAGCCATCATGGGTCTGTTGTCTGTCGCCCTGATCGTCACAGGGATGCTTGAGCCTCTGGATCAAGGCACCCTCGAGGAGGCTTTTAACGGTCCATTGGGCGAGGCTTTCAGGCAGGCAGTCCACGCCTACCCCATGAGCGTGCGTAGGTATGCCATCGTGATCGTGATCAACATAGTAGGCGGCCTCACCCTCATCCTGGGGGCCCTGTATAGCTACCTTAGAGACCGGCGGAGAACCTATAACATACTGATCTTCATCGGGGGCGTCCTCCCAATGATCGGGGGGTCCCTGCTTGGCATATTCGGTAACCCGAACCTGTTCTTCGAGTTTGAACTACTGGGTACAGCGTTCCTCTACGCTGGATTCATCTACAGTGATAGGTTCATCAAGGAGCGGGAGTCACGCATCAAGAAAACCGATTCAGCCAAGGATGAGACAAGCTGATCTCGGCGTCTTGAGGTAAGGAAACACTTATTCCTTACAAGTGATTGACCACACCCATGTCGTTGAAGACGTGGATAATCGCCACCCGGCCCTGGTCCCTCGTCATGACGTTTGTCTCCACGTGTCTCGCAGGCATCCTAGCCTACGGGAGCGGTAGCTTCAGCGTGCCGATATTCATTCTCACCATGGTTGGGTTGCTGATCGCCCACATGGCCGCGAACATGACGAACGACTGGTACGACGTCAAGCACGGGGTCGACGCCAACGCGCCCACCGCCGAGTACCGCCCACACCNNCACAGCCGAGTACCGCCCACACCCGCTGCTATTCGGGGAACTCGACAAGAATGCATACAAGAAGGTGATATTTTCTCTGTATGGCGTGGGGCTGCTCATCAGCTTCTACCTGGCTTGGCTGCGCGGCTTACCCGTGCTGGTGTTCAGCGCCCTCGGCGTGATTCTGGGGGTTCTATACACGGCGGACCCCGTCAAACTGAAACACCGCTCTGTTGGAGAGATAAGCGTGTTCCTTGCCTACGGGCCGCTCATGGTGGGCGGAGCCTACTACGCCCTCACGGGAGTAGTGTCTCTCGACGCCATGGTCGCCTCCGTCCCCATAGGACTACTTGTGGCGCTCGTGCTTCTGGCTAACAACATACGTGACAGAGAGTATGACGCGAGCATCGGCATCTCCACGCTTACAACGAACAAGGAAGAAAAAAGGGGCGTCGCGTACTACAAGACGCTGCTCTCCTCTGCGTACATAGCCACAGCCGTGCTTATTTTCGCCGGGATATTCTCGCCTTTCAGCGTAATCGCGTTCCTTACTCTCAGAGAAGCCTACGGCATCGTTAAACAGTTCAATGTCAAGGTACCGCTCACATCGGACCAGATAACGGCTCAGTTGTCGCTTCATTACGGCGTGCTTCTCACCCTCGGGGAGTTCCTAAACCTCACACTCCAGTCGCTGCTTTAACCCCTCGACAAACCGCTGAAACAGGGACCGAGCAATACCGGCGAAAACGTCCATGAGTTTAAACAGCATTAAAATAGGGTCAGGTTGAACACGTAGGTAATGCCCGGCGTCGATCTGCTGCTGCTACACGCGCCAAGCGTCTACGACTTCAGGACACGGCCAGCCATGTATGGGCCGATAAGCGACGTCATACCGTCTACGCCCATCTTCGAGATGTACCCGCTGGGATTCGTCAGCATGGTCGGCTTCCTCGAGCAGAACGGGTACAAGGTGAGGATAGTGAACCTGGCGGTCAAGATGCTGAAAGACCCGGGTTTCGACGTCGAGAGGTTCATAGAGAAGGCTGACGCCGGGGTCTTCGGCTTCGATCTCCACTGGCTGGCCAACGCGGCCGGCTCCCTCGACATAGCCGGGCTGGTGAAGAAGCACCGCCCAAACGCCCCCGTGCTCTTCGGCGGGCTAAGCGCCAGCTACTTCCACGAGGAGATCATAGAGCACTACCCCCAGATAGACTACGTTCTCAGGGGCGACACCACCGAGAAGCCCCTCCTGGACNNCTCACATGGAGAACCGGCGACGGCCGGAAACGGGTCAACCCCCTGACCTTCGTGCCGACGGAGATAGACGATCTCTGGATCGACTACGGGCAAGTCATCAAGCTGGTGCTCAGGCACAGGGACCTGGAGAGCACCCTCCCCTACGAGAGCTTCATGGACTACCCGTTCACGGCGGTGCTCACGTGCAAGGGATGCACCTACAACTGCATCACCTGCGGCGGCAGCTGCAGCGCCTTCAAGAGGTTCTTCAACAGGGACGGCCCCGCGTTCAAGTCGCCGCAGAGGCTGGTGGAGGAGATAAACGTCATCAGCGAGTACTTCAAGGCGCCGATATTCCTGATAGGCGACCTGAGGCAGGGAGGCGGGAGGTGGGCCGAGCAGGTGCTGGACGGTATAAAGGAGTCCAGCTTGGACAACACGGTCACCTACGAGCTCTTCGACGCTGTGCCCACGGACTGGATGAAGAAGCTGTCCGGCAGCACCGACAACTGGACCCTCGAGATTAGCCCGGAGAGCCACGACGACGAGGTACGGAGGACGATGGGCAAGCCCTACACCACAGCCCAGATGGAGGACACCATCGAAAGCGCGTTGAGGCATGGGGCCGAGAAGATAGACGTCTACTTCATGGTGGGGCTGTCGGGGCAGACCCCCGAGTCGGCGCTGGAGAGCGTCGAGTACGCCAGACACCTCTACGACGTTATGGATGACAACAGGAAGATATTCACGTTCACCACGCCCATGGCGCCTTTCCTGGACCCGGGGAGCATGGTATACGAGGACCCCGGGAGATACGGGTTCACCCGGCTGTACTCAAGCCTAAGGGAGCACAAACAGGCTCTCTACCAGCCGAGCTGGAAGCTCTACCTCAGCTACGAAACGAGCTGGATGACCCGGGACCAGGTAGCGGAGACCACGTACGAGGCCATGATCAGGCTGAACCGGCTGAAGATGGATGTGGGCGTAACCAGCCGCGTCAACGGCGAGAAGGTGAGCTACGGCCTAGACATGGCTCGGACGATAATGCGCAGGATAGACCGGATCATAGACTCATCAAGCGACGCTGATGAGAGACAGAGGGAATACGACGCGCTGAAGATGGAGATGGATGAGGCGAAGAAATCCACCGGGCTCGCGAAAAAGGAGCTGCGGATGCCGGGGCTCGCGGGCCTCAGGGTGAGAGGCGCTGTCAAGTATCTTCTAAACTACCTAGGGCTGTGAGCCCATCGGGGTAAAGCTGTCTCCCTATGTCCCTGAGGGCTTCGATGCCTATAACCTCGTATCCCTGAAGGGGAAGCTTCACCAACGGGAGCCAGCCTGAGTACATCTCCTCAAGCATCTTCATGTACTTCTCTTGGACCTGTATCCTCTTGGTGAGAAGCTCGGAACCCGCGTCGGCTTCGAGAGGAATAACGTTGTTCACTATTATCCCACCGATGTGGACGTCGAATTTCTCTAGATCGTGTTTGATCCTCTCGGTCTGGGAGACACCAAGCCCCTCTGGTATCGTAACCAAGTATGCGGTGGTGTTCTCCGCCCTTATCATGTCTAGAACGTCTTTGGCTAGCTGCTCCCACTCCCTGATGATCTTCAACGGGTCCCTCTTCTCGCGCCCCGTGAGGCTCTCAAGCGTCTCCTTCAGCCTGATATACAGCTTCGCCGCGTCCCTCATGTGGGTGTAGAACGTCTCCTGGAGGTAGAGGAGCGACAATGTGCCACCAGCTGGCGCCGTGTCCCAGACTATTACGTCGTACTCTCCCCCCTTGTATAGATCGTGAACGTAGCTGAGTGCGAACTCCTCGTCTATGCCCGGGGCGCCGGCGATGTAGTCTAGGATCTCGTCCCCTACGGGCAGGAATGACGATATAACCGCGTAGACCTCTTCGCCGAACTTGTCCATCCACATGTCAAATACACGCGTGTAATCGAGCTCAACGGCTTCAAGGTTCTCGACACCCGGTATCCTGGTGATTTCTCCTTTAACGTCGACCTCAAGGATGTCCGTGAGGGATGGAGCCGGGTCCGTCGATATGAGAAGCGTCCGCCGGCCCCCCTCGGCGTAGTGGATGGCGGTAGAGGAGGCGCACGTGGTTTTCCCCACGCCCCCCTTGCCGCAGAACATCACGATTACCGTGTCTGCGCCGCTTTTAACGGGAGGGTTGAGCTTCATGACGAAAGTATATCGGAACAGGGTCGATAAAAAGAGTTCATAAGCACGGAGCCTGTTGGTTGGGTGTGACCGTCTGGGGCGAGGTTGTCGACGCCCTCGAGCAGATAATCGAGGAGTATGAGAGGGTAAACCACGTCATCTCGCTGTTCCAGGACGACAGAAACCGGTTAATCGGCCTCAGCAAGATAGGGCGTAGCGAAGGGGCTGCGCTGGAGCTGGGCTCGGGCCCGGGAAACTACAGCAGATTGATCTCCGGGCACCATGACGGGGAGCTGGTGTGTCTCGACTTCTCAGACAAGATGCTCGCGACTTCGAGGCGCAGGAACAGGGCCCTGGGGAACCATTACGTGAGGGGCGCTTTCGAGGCTCTGCCCATCAGAGAGGACTCCATGAGCTTCGTGACCTCGGCCTACGCTCTGCGAGACTCCCTGTACAAGCCCCTCGTAATAACGGAGGCGTGTGACGCCTTGGCCGCCGGGGGGAGTCTGCTTCTGATTGACATAGGTAAACCGGATAACCGGGTGATCCGGGGCTTCATGTATTTCTATATGAAGTACTTCGTCCCGGTGATGGCCGGTCTGACAGCAGGATACGGCCACAGGAACCCTTGGAGTAAGCTGTTTAACACCTATGAGAGGCTCCCCCCGAACAAGAAACTCGTGGCACTCATCGAGAACCACCTGGTGGATGTGAACAGGATGGATAAGATACTGGGGGCGATGATCATCATATGGGGGACAAAACCAGTATATAGAGTATAGACCACGGTTATCCATTGGGTTAATTTTTATAACCTCTACCTCGATGTACTCTGGTGAGAGTTCCAAGGCTAGGAGCGTCAGGGAAATAAAAGACAGGCACCATCAACTAGAGTTCATCAACGAGGCCCTCAAGGAACTGGACCTCAGCCACATCCACCCGCTCCTAGCAACGACGACCAAGTACGCGATATCCACGGGTGGCAAACGGCTGAGGCCGCTAATAGCCGTGCTATGCACCGAGATGCTGGGCGGTGACTACCGGGACACACGCGACATGTTCCTGGCTTTAGAGCTTATCCACAACGCCACACTCGTCCACGACGACATAATCGACGGCGACATGTACCGCAGGGGCGAGCCCTCCCTCTTCTCTCGGCATGGCGTGAAGAAGGCGGTGCTCACCGGGGACGCCCTGCTGAGTATAGGTCTCATGTACGCCTCCAGGACGGGGAAACCGGAGATAGTTGAATGGCTGGCGGAGACGTCGCTCAAGATGGTTCAAGGCATCACCATGCAGAACCAGTACAAGCGCCAACTGATGACGGTGGACGACTACCTTCACATGAACTACCTGAAGAGCGGCAGCCTCTTCGAGGCGGCGGCCGCCCTAGGGGGGGTAATGGGGTCAAACGACCCGGGAGACGTTGAAAGGCTGGCCCGTTTTGGGAAGTCCTTCGGCAACGCCTACCAGATAAGGGACGACATAATAGACGCCTTCACCCCACAGGGCTGCGAAAACTCGCCCAACAACGATCTGCTGAACGGCGACCCGTCCCTGCTGCTGATCTACGCGGTCAACTCCGAAGCGATATACAGTGAAGACAAGTCCAAGTTTCTATCCGTATACAGGGGGGAGAGCGAAGACCTCGACGTGGATCTTGTACGCAGGGTCTACGCGGAAACCGGCTCGCTTCAGAAGGCCATAGACAAGATGCAGGGTTTCTCAAAGGAGGCAGGGAGGATCCTGGATTACTACCCAGAGTCTGACGCAAAAGAGTCTCTAAACGAGCTTCTGGAACAGTACAACTCAAACTTCACCGATAACATAGATACGTCATCTTTAGACATGATACGAGTAATCTGACATCGGAGCACACGAAATGCAGTATCTAGAAGAAAGCCAAATGTACGATGTGATAGTCGTGGGCGCGGGCCCAGCGGGCTCCGCGGCGGCGAAGGCGGCCGCGGAGAGGGGCCTCGAAGTCCTTCTCGTGGAGAGGGAGTTGGAGATCGGTGTGCCTGACAAGTGCGGCGAGTACCTGCCGAGCATCGACGAGATGAAGCGCCTCACCCCCAAGGTACAGCAATTGGACGAGTTCTTTGACCCGCCTAGCAGCTGCATCGTGAACCGCACGAAGTATGTTAGATTCGTTTTCCCTAACAACGTCGAGTACTCTGTCCCTTTCAAAGGCGTCGTCGTGGAAAGAAAGCTCTTGGACAAGCATCTGGCCAACGAGGCGGCGAGGGCGGGGGCCCACATCACGCCTTTCACATCGGCGCTGAGCATCTTGGACGGCGGGGGAGTAAGGGTGAGAGACAGCGAAGGCACGTATGACCTCAGATCCAAGGTTGTCGTAGGGGCGGACGGGGCTTTCTCGCTTATAGCCCGGCAATCAGGTCTGCCGGTCTCCAGGGACCCGCTGGACTATGCCGTAGGATACCAGTACGAGATGGTTGGGGTGGAACACGACCAAAAATACGTGGACATGTACCTGGGTGAAGACGTGGCGCCCGGCACCTACGCATGGATCATACCGAAAGGCGGTGACGTGGCAAACGTCGGCACGGGCGCCCGAACCCCGTTCATGGAGAAGGGGGTAGGCATCAGGGACTATCATAGACGATTCGTCAACGAGCACGAGGTGTCCTCGAAGAAGCTGCATAAGGCCGTTCCGACGGCCGTCAAGGCGGGCTACATTCCCGTCGGCGGGCCTCTGGAGAGGACTTCAGCCGGGAACGTGTTGGTCGTCGGGGACGCTGGGGGGCACACCATCCCGACGGTGGGGGGAGGGGTTCCCCCGGGGATGATCGTCGGCAGGATAGCCGGGAACGCCGTAGCTGACAACATACTCGAGGGGAAACCGTTGAACAGGTTTGACGATGCCTGGAGAGAAGCCATCGGCGACACGCTATCCAACTCGCTGCGGCTGCGGAGGATGAGCGACGTCATTTTCAGGAACAGGAAGATGATCGATGCCGTGACGAAGCTCGGCTGGTTGACGAGGGAGTCCATACTCAAGTTCATCTACTGCGAGTTCGACGCCTCCATGAGGCTAATTGAAAAAGCGTTGACGAAAATGGGGTAGAAACGGCTCTATAGGCTCTCCCCAAATAATTGGATGGCTGAAGTTTAGGGCGTGAAGATGGCTGAGACGTACTCGGCCACGTTCTCAACCAGGCCCACCGCCGCCATGTCCGCCACCCGGATCGCCGGCTGAGGCCACACCCCGAAGACTATTATGAGCACGGCCATGNNACCAGCATGGGCAGCGGCGCCTCATGCACCCCGTGGTCCTCCTCCGGCTTGGCCAGCAGGTTCCTTATGACGATGAGGTAGTAGCCCATGCTGAGGGTGCTGTTCAGGACGCCGGCCACGGTGAGCCAGATGAGGCCGGTGCCTATGGCGGAGTTGAAGAGTATGAACTTGCTCATGAACCCGTTGAGAGGCGGGATGCCTCCGAGGCCAAGCACCGCCACCAGCAGAGTGAGCGAGGTCAACGGCATGGCCCTGCCGATGCCTCTGAGCTCGTCTATGTCCCTCGTCTCCGCGTGGTGTATCAGGCTGCCCGCCGAGAGGAAAGCCACGCCCTTCATGAGGCTGTGGTTGAACACGTGGAGCAGCAGCCCCATCACCCCGTAGGCGGTTCCGGCGGCGAGCCCCACCAGCATGTACCCTATCTGGGCGATGCTGCTGTACGCCAGCAGGCGTTTCAGGTCCTTCTGCCTTAGCGCCGTGAGGTTCCCCACCGTCATGGTGAGGAACGCCAGCAAAGAGATGGGCATCTTGAAGAAACCCGGGTCGAAGACCAGGAACATTATCCTAATCAACCCGTATAGGCCCGTCTCGATGACCACCCCCGACAGCAACGCGCTCACCGGGCTCGGCGCCTCGGGGTGGGCGTCGGGCAGCCAGGTGTGCAACGGGAATATCGCGGCCTTCACCCCAAACCCAACGATGAGGAAGGTGAAGAGAGTCACAGTCCAAGGAGTGATCGCCATGTCGCTGAACGCCACCGCTAGGGACGCGAAGTTCAGGCTGCCGACCATCCCGTATAGGAACGCCATGCTGAAGAGCAGGAACGCGCTGCCCGTGGCGCTCATGATGAAATACTTGAACCCTGCCTCCAGGGGCCCCCAGTTCTGTTTCAGGAACGCTACCAGCACGTAGCTGGATATGCTCATGAGCTCCCAGAAGATGAAGAGCGTGAAGAAGTCACCCGCCATCGTGATCCCCACCATACCAGCCAGCAGGAACAGGAACAGGGTGTAGAACTCCGTCAACCGCGTCTCCCGCTCCATGTAGCTCGTGCTGTAGACGGCCACGAGCAATCCGAGGAAGGTTATGCTCCCGGCCATGAACACGCCCAGCATGTCCACCTCGAAGCAGCCCGAGAACGGCGGGTTCTGGCCCCAGGACGAAACCACGAGGACGTGGCCCGCCGCAGCCTCCACCTGGAGGTAGAGCTGGTAGACCGAGTAGAGGGAGAGGGCCGTGACGAATATCGCCCAGAACTCGCGAAGCATGAACCTGGTTCTCTTCGCAGCCAGCCCCATGAACGGAGCCACCACTCCCCCAAGGACGAGCAAGAGCACAGGCGTAGGGACGACTAGACCCTGAATGGGTATCATCTGCGCTACCATTTGAGCCGCATCAGCCTCCTAACGTCGAGGGTACCGTAATGCTTGTACGCGTTAATCACTATCGCAAGGCCCACCGCGATCACCGATCCGTCCAGCACGATGGCCATCATAACTATGCTCTGCGGGAAGGGGTCGACGAACCCTGCAACGTTGGACGACAACGCGACGAAGCACAGGTTCGCGGC
>JABAOC010010123.1_pt3 | contig 13255 bp, 19 predicted proteins | sample 7062161 | NCBI WGS metagenome assembly JABAOC01 (sample SAMN14538625, study PRJNA623070) | marine sediment metagenome | biome: marine biome [ENVO:00000428]; feature: marine pelagic biome [ENVO:01000023]; material: deep marine sediment [ENVO:00002113] | place: India: Gulf of Khambhat ... | reverse complement strand
GGTGGTGGAGGTGCCGGCCATCGTCAGCAAGCGGGGGATCCAGCCCATCCACGTTGGGGCGCTGCCGCCCAAGGTGATGGTCGAGTGCTTGCTGCCCCATTGGCTGGACATGGAGCGCAATCTGCTGGCCTTCAAGAGCGGGGACCGCTCCATCCTGTTGTGGAACGCACTGGACAGCCACCAGACCCGTTCCTACGAGCAGGCGCTGGCGGTAATGGAGGAGCTACTGTCTATGGAAGGACACGAGGAGATGAACGAGCACTTCAAGTACCCGTCAAACTGGTGAAGCGCATAAAAGACCGATCAATTCTACTGACCATCCAGGCTATCCTAATCAACCCAACGTCCTTAAGAGCTGGCCGAGGGTAAGCCAGTAGTATACGATATAGACACCTGCCCCCAACAGCAGCAATGCACCAACCTTCTCTACGTAAGGTATCACGCGTCGCAGGTGGCCCACCAACGCCCCCTGAAACAAGGCCAGGCTCAGGGTCAGGGCCATCAACACCACTCCCATGCCCAGCCCATAGGCCAGAAACCGGGCCACACCAGCAGCCACACCCTGCCCGGTGAAAGCGCTGCCCACGGCCACCAGAAAGATGGGCAGGGTACAACTCAACGAGGCCAGGCCATAAGCTACGCCAAAGATGAAGATGCCCCGTAGGCTACGTTCCCGGCGCGCCTGGATCTGGGGCAGGCCAGGCACCGGCAAATGGCGACCCAATAGCAACCAGCCCCCCAGAAGGATCAACGCCACGCCAATGAGCAAGCCGATCCAGGGCATAGCAGTGACCAGGACGTAGGCCCCCAGGGAGATAAATGTTCCTGCCAGGGCAAAGAGCAGCAGAAAGCCGAGCGTCAGCGTCCCACCCGCCAGCAGGGCACGTCCTAGCCGATGCGCTACCGCTCCAGGCTCGCCTCCCTGGGAGCCGTCGTCCCCCTTGTTCGTAGCCACGAAATATGACATGTAGGCCGGCAGCATGGCAAAACCGCAGGGATTGACAGTGGCCACCATACCGGCACTGAAAGCGTAGAAGATGAGTCCGATGTCCATTGGCTACCCCAAAAGTTTTTCGATTTGTTCTTCCAGTATGTGATAGGGAGTCGGATAGGCATCGGTGTAAATGATCTCGCCGGCCTGGTTGATGATGATGGTAGTGTCCAGAGCGCGAATCTGGTAGGCCTGGGCCATGCGGTTACCCTCGTCNNCCTCGTCGAAGGCCCATGTGTAGTCTGGCTCGCCAGCCCATTCCCGGAATTGCTGCAAGGTCTCCGGCGTGCTGGAGGGGTCCACATCCAGAGCGATGATGGTCAGCCGGTCAGCATACTTACGGTGGAGTTCGGCCAGGGCCTGCGCCTCCGGCACGCAGGTGCCGCACCAGTAGGCCATAGTGAAGAGGATCACCGGCTTGCCTTGTTGCTCGGAGAGCGTGAACGCCCCCCATTCAGCGTGGGAACGGTAAAGTCAGGGGCCGGAGGCCCGCTCCCTCTGGGGGGGACAGCTTCCGCCCCCTGGACCGCCGCCCCAGGCTGGTCGCGCAAGACAAACCAGCCCAGAGCAACCAACAGCAGAATGCCCAGTATACCACCCACCGCCAGCCAAAGACCTACACGGCCTGTTCTCCCTGCTTTGGCCGGTCTCTGTCCGGCTTTCGTTTCAGCACTCATCAAACCCTCCTGATCGTCTCACTGATCTCTGTCCGTTATGGTTGAACCTCGAGGCCCTGCAGATAGAAAGTGTTGGCTACTGTCTCCAGGGTGACGGTCGCCGGGTCGTAGATGACTGCGATCCCGGCTGGGTAAGAGTGTTTCATGATGCCCTCTCCTCACCGCGTTTTACCATCCCTACCAGCCCTGGATACTCTCGTCGAGACGCAGTCCCCTTCACCGGTTTGGGTGGACAGGAGTCCCCGGACCGGGCGGCACCGCTTCCCAGCCAGTGGAAGGCCAGGATCATCCCACCCACAAAGAGAGCGGTTGGGATGGCAAACACCACCCCGAGATTGCGCTCAAAGAATACCCCTACCGTCGTGCCAGCCGCCGTGCCGGCCGTGAGGCTCAACACCAGCGGCAGGCTAAGGGGCAGGTGGCAGGGGCAGGCCACCAGGGCCACTGCACCTGCCAGATAGCCACGAATCTTGCACCAGACATCTATCATCGCTTTTACCTCCTCAACAACACGTGGTTCAGCGGGCCGCCTTAGCCGCGTCCTTGACCATCTCACTCAAGGTGGGGTGTACGTGAATGGATTTGCTGATGCGTTCGATGCTGCCCCGGTCGTGCATGGCCGCCACCACCTCATGCAGCAAGTCATCGCCGTGAGGGGCCAGGATGTGGTAGCCCAGAACCTCGCCTGATGCCTTGTCCACCACGGCTTTCAAACGCCCCCGTCTGTCCCCAATCGCTTTCGCCCGCGCGCCGTCGACCGGCGCACTGCCTACCACCACATCATGGCCGCGGGCGCGTGCCTCCACTTCCGTCAGACCCACGGCAGCCAGGGTGGGATCGCTGAAGATGGCACGGGGGACCACCCGGTAGTCCACGTTCCGCCCTAACCCCTTCACCGCGTTCAGGGCGGCAATCGGCCCGTCGTAGGTGGCCACGTGGGTGAACATCCAACCGCCCTTGACGTCGCCAATGGCCCAGATATGAGGCTGATTTGCCTGAAGCTGTTCACCTACCTGCACGAAGCCCCGTTTGTCGGCGGCCACGCCAGTCGCGGCCAGGCCCAGTTCGTCGGTGTTGGCCACGCGGCCAGCCGCCAACAGCACCGTCTCGCCATGAAAGTCGGTCTCCACACCATCCACGCGAGCCGTCACCACTTTCTCCGTTCCCTCAACCCGCACCGATACCACAGGCGTGTCGGTGCGCACGTCAATCCCCTCCTCGCGCAGGTAGTTAGCTAACAATTCAGCCAGTTCTGGGTCTTCACCTGGCGCCAATTGGGGATTGCGCCCCAGCAGCGTCACCCGCGTGCCGAAGCGAGCGTACATCTGGGCAAACTCGATCCCGACGTAGCCACCGCCGATGATGACCATACTGGAAGGCAACTGTTCTAAGAAGAGGGCGGTACGGTTGGTCAGGTAATCGATTTCCGTTAGCCCCTCGATGGGCGGGACGACGTTGCGCGCGCCGCTAGCGATGATGGCTTTCTCGAAACTGAGCCGACCTTCCCCCGTGTCCACCTCGTGATCGTTGAGGAAACGGGCCTGGCCGCGCAGGAAGGTGATGGCCTGGCGCCGACGCTCCAGTGCACCGTAGATGCTATCGACGATACCGCCTACGATGGCATCTTTGCGAGCAACGGCCTTTGCCAGATTAAAGCGGACCGTACCCTCGACCTCAACGCCGAACTCGGCTGCCCGACGGGCAACCAGGTGCATCACCTCGGCCGAGCGGATCATGGTCTTGGTGGGCACACAGCCCTCGTTGATTCAGGTGCCGCCGACCTCTCGCATCTCGATCAGGGCCACTTTGGCCCCCAGGTTGGCCGACATATGGGCGGCGGGCAGTCCGCCTTGTCCGGCGCCGATGACCAGTACGTCATAGTCGAATGATGTCATGATGCTCTCTTTTTACGTACCATTAGCCCGCACAGCAACTTAGCATAGCCACATCCTTCTCGAAGGTCTGGGCGGCCAGCTTCAACCCTTCAACCATGGTCAGGTAAGGGAAGATGGTCTTGGCCAGGTCGTGGGTGGTGTAGCCAGCCTGCAGNNGCCTGGAGGGCCAGCACCGCCGTCTGGATGACCTCGCTCGCTTCAGCAGCCAGGACGTGGGCGCCCAGCAGCCGGTCGCTGGTCTCATCGGCCACCAGCTTGATCAGACCGCGCGTGTCGCGGGCGGCCAGGGCGCGCGGCACGTGAACCAGCGGCAAGGTGCTGACCTTGACCTGGTAACCCCTTTCGCGGGCCTCGGCTTCGGTCAGCCCTGCCGAGGCGATTTGGGGATCGGTGAAGGTGATACGCGGGATGGTGCTGGTGTCGTAGACCCGTCCAGCGTCGGTGAGTGCGTTCTCAGCCGCCAGGGTGGCGCCATAGGCCGCCACGTAGACGAACATATCCTGTCCCAATACATCGCCAGCGGCGTACACGTAAGGGTTGTCGGTCTGCAAAAACTCGTTGACCAGGATTTCGCCCTTCTCGCCTAGTTCCACCCCGGCCTCCTCCAGGCCGAAGCCGGCGGTGTTTGGGCGGCGGCCGGTGGCCACCAGGGTTTGCTCGGCCTCGAATGTGGTCTCAGTGCCATTCAGCGTCCCGGTGAGCACATAACGCCCGTCGCGCTTTTCCACCCCCGTCGTCTGGAAATCGGTCACGATCCGCAGCCCCTCCTCCTGGAGGTATTCGGTTAGGGCGGCGCTGACCTCCTCGTCCTCAAAGGGCGCGATGCGCGGCAGCAGCTCCAGCACCGTCACGTACGTCCCGGCGCGGGCATAAGTTTGGGCCAGTTCCAGCCCGACGGCGTTGGCACCCAATACGATCATAGACTTGGGCAGCTCTTTCAAGTCGAGGGCGGAGGTGCTGTCCAGGTAGGCCCGGAATCCGGATTCCGGGCCTGAGGCCAGGCCAGGGATGGGCGGCGCCCAGGGGCTGGCACCGGTGGCGATGACGATTTTGTCCGCCGTGTAGGGCCTCCCGTCAATTTCGAGGCCGTTTTTCCCGGTGAGCCGGGCAAAGCCCTGGATGTAGGTGACTTCCGGGTAGGCGGCCAGCACGTCCACGTATTTGGACTGGCGCATTTCGACCACCAGTTCATCCTTGTGAGCGATAACCTGCGGCCAATTGATCTGGCCCGGCGCGGTGTGGACGCCCTGGAACCGGGCCTGGCCGACCCCGTGATACGTCTCCATAGCGCGGATCAGGGTCTTGGAGGGCACGCAGCCGATGTTGACACACGTCCCGCCGATGGTGCCGGCTTCGACCAGCGCGACGTTGTAACCCAACTCGGCTCCCTTGATGGCGGCAGCAAAGCCGGCCGAGCCGCCGCCGATGACCATGAGGTTATAATCACCGCCTTTGCCGTCCCCTGAAACCGGGCCTCCGACCGGCTGGCGCGTCTGGACGGCGGCCGTGTATCCGGCCCCCTGTACAGCGGCCGAAAGCGCCTCGGCCGTGACGCCCGCTTCCGCGCGCACCGTCGCCTGCCCTGACTCCCATCCGGGCACCTCGGCGTATAGCACGCCTTCAACGTGTCTTAGCGCATCCTCTACGTGAGCGGCGCACGAGTCGCAGGTCATACCACGCACGTTCAAGGTAAACTCTTCTTCAGTCACGATTTTCACCTTTCCTTTGCTGCTCCCCACCACCAGCGGCCTATGTCTGCTGCCTGGGCCAGTGTCACTGCCTCCCCGCTCACTTCGGGGTGGGCCCCTCGCCATTTTTCCACGTGCTCGACCGAGCAAAAAAAGTTGATCAGAGGTCAGGTAAAGCCGACCACCGAACGCCCCACGTCACCGGCTGTCACCCACAGCCGTATATCAGGCGGCAGGGCGCGGACCACCTGTCCGGCAGCCATCTCAACGTTCACCTGCACTCCGCACTGGTGGCAACTTGAGATAATGCTCGCGTCCTCGCCCAACCCGGCCGGAATTCCTATCGCATCCTCGGCGCACCAGGTATACAGCGCGCGTCCCCGGATGCGCAGCCGGTGGCCGGCGGGCACCAACGATAATCCCCAACTGCCCACCACCCGGCCACTGCCCGGCTCGACCACGACCAGCCCCCGTTCGATCAGCCCATCCAGCAGGGCATCTACCTTTTCTGGCGCGAAGCCAGTGGCCACCACCAGCCCGGCCCGGTCAATGGCCTCTCCATCAAGTATAGTCTGGAACGCCACCCTGCGAATGGCCTGCTCGTCGGTCGAAATGTCTGTGTCAATGAGTTCCAAATTTCCCTTCTTCGCCATAGTTGCCCTCCAACCACCTGTGATTGCCCCCCTCCGGGATTAAAGAGGTTACTCGCTTTGAAAAATCCTAGAACGATTCAGCTCTCGGTTTTGAATCAGATGACAAACGCATTCTTTGCCTTCCACGTCGTCTACGGGCAGGTCTTGGGCCTCCCGACGCAGTTCGATCAATTCCTGGCGCAGCCTCTCCAGGTCAGCGATGCGTTGCTCAACCTGGTCGATCTGGTGGTTTATGGTGCGCAGCACGTACAGACAGGGCGCTTCCCCTCGCTCACGGAAGGCCAGTATCTCGCCGATGTCGTCCAGAGAGAAGTCCAGGGCGCGGGCACGGCGGATGAACTGCAGCCGCGCCACGTCAGCCTGACCGTAGACACGGTAGCCATTGGCTTCCCGCTGTGGACGGGGGAGCAGCCCAATCTGTTCGTAGTAACGGATGGTCCGAGGGTTGATGCCGATCTGCTGGGCCAGTTCACTTATGCGTAATTGTCCGGTCATTCGTTTCTCCTGCGGGTCAAGCACTATTGGGGAAACAACAGGCGCACAAACAAGCCCGCGCTCAGCGCGGTGACGACATTAAAAAGCCCAACCAACACCAACAAGATACTGGCCACCTTCTTAATACGCGGCGTGCTGGCCTTCAGTTGCCCGATGAGGGTCTCCTGCGAGGTGGCCACCAGCCCGGAAACCAGCAGCATCAGTACCCCCATCGTCAGCGAAAAGACGACAAATGCGGTCAGCGCCGCTCCAAAACCGGCGGTTGAGAGGGCAAAGACGGTCAAACCGGCCAGGATCGGGCCGGTGCAGCCCATCCCGGCGGCATTGTAGCCCAGGCCATAGAAAAAAAGCGCAGCGGCCGGTTTTTGTGTCTCACGCTGAGGTCGGGTTCGCCAGGCCAGGGCATCGGCCAGTCCAGGTTTCAGATTGAGGTTTAGCCATTGAGCAATGCCCAGGGCGATGAGGATCACCCCCACGCCGCCCCGAAACCAACGCACAAAGAGGCTGGGTTCCGGTCCGGAGATGGAGAGCGCTTTGCCCGCTCCCGCTCCCAGCAGGCCGATGAGGGCTCCCAAAACCAGGGTGAAGGTGATGACCCCGGCCGCCGCTGCCAATCCCAGAACCCAGGCGTGGGCCGTTTTGGCTGATTGGTCCCTATCGCCTCTGGCGGTGGTGTAGAAAGAGAGATAGCTCGGCAGCAATGGAAAGGCGCACGGTGAAAAAAAGCTGGCCACCCCGGCGATGATGGCCAGGGCCAGCAGGTTAAAAGCGCCCATCTGGGGCATTACTGTCGTAGCAAAGTGACGGAAGCCAAAATACCCTAACCCGATCATGGCGAGGACCAGCAAAACCAGCCCCACATAAAGGGCATAAGTTGCACTACCGGGTCGTGTCTCTACCCTGTCTGTTGTGTGCACCTCAAGCCCTCTCAACTTCGGCTACCTGGTAGCCAATCCATTCAAGCTCCTGCCGCACCCGCTCCAGGTCCAGTTCTTCAGTGTCAAAGGTCAGGGCAATCAGTTGAGTCCCGTGATTGGCCTCAACCTGCTGGACGCCGGGCAGTTGTTTAAGGGCAAACTTGACCGTGTTCTCACAACCGCCGCAGTGCATCATTTGCTCACCAATTACTTTTAGCGTTATAGATTCCATCGCCATCACAAATCTCCTGGTTCGTTTATTTGAAGACGTGGTACGGTCAGTATACACCTTCCAGTAGCTGGAATGTCAAGCCCTAATTTGATGATTCGGCTCCATTATAAACCTTCTAGTTACTGGAATGTCAAATCCCAATTTTTGATTGGGTTATAGGAAATATACCCTGTTACCAGAGTGTCAAGCTCTATCTATGGTTCTCTTTTGGAGAGTGCTTGACCCACCGAGAACGGACGCGTAGGTCAGTTTCCTGTGGTGCGGCTCTGGCATTGACAAGATTGGAAGCCGTGAGGTCGGGGTCACGCCAGGTCGTCTGGCCGACCTTGAGGCTCAACTGGTGAGACCTGGGACGCCTTGTTCCGACGTTCGACAACTATCTTATCCACGACATCCACCGCATTCCAGGGGCAATAAACGACGTACCTGCATCTGAAAATGAGGCTGGGAATAGCCATCACCTCACAGCCCCCATAGCTCATGATGAAGTTAAATATCAGGGAGATGGCGATGTATAACGCCAGCGCCAGTTGAAAGGCATCCGGCCCCAGCCGCAGAATGAGGGCCACCGTGGGAGGGCCGACCAGGATGATGGTGCCGATCCAGGGGTTCGTTCTGGCCAGCAGCCTCTCGCCAAGGAAATAGTGAGCCGCCAGGTATACGACGAAGATTGCGAGGAAATACAAAACCGTTGCCCCATAGAAGCTAAGCGACGGCTCCTGGGTAAGAAGCTGACGGGCGATGGTCACCAACGGCACAATCCCACCCAGAATGAGCCGGGTCCATCTGCCTAAGAGGCCTGCATCAAGGCCTAGCGTGAATCTTGATTGAGCTTCCATCTTTGACGTAACTCCTAATACTCCCCGAACTTCATTTCTTATTTCATTGGGCCGTCTGACCCGCCAAGCCGGTTGCGTCCACCGGCCCATCCAGCGATGTCCCACTCAGGTAGCCGATATAGGCCGGGATCATCGGTAACACACAAGGTGAGAAGAACGGACGACACCTCCGATGCGCTGGATTAAAGGTAGCGCGCCAGCAACCAAGCGCCCGATGACACCCACGGACAGGCCCAAGAGCGTAAACACCAATCCAAAGCCTAGAACGAAAACCACTGCGTGGGTGAAGGTATGGTTGCGACTGTTCATAGTTCAACCTTTAGGTCGTAACGTCTTATGAAAACGCCCGCTCAGCGCGGGCCTGAGATCGAGATCAATCATCTAAGAGCGGCAAGATTGCCGCCTGAAGGTCAGAGCTTTTGGCAATAATTGTAGTACCCGAGCTGAGCAGCGGTTCTGGGCTCAGATCCCATTCCGCTTCAGGTCCGTACACATAATAGATATCCCAGGCAATCGGTCCAAAGTGATTGTCTCCCTGTTCCGCGTACCACTGTCCGACTATCCTGCCCTCATCCCAGAGATGAACAACTCGGGCATCGGTCAGCAGACTGTTGTCCCAGCGTGAGCGGTCATCGCTGGGCAGCATATTGAACCAGATGGCATACACCTGGAGGTCAGCTCTCGGGTTTTTGTCAAGTATCTCCTCCTGCACCCAACGGGCGCCGGCTCTACACACCGGTCAGGTTGGCGAAACTAAGAGCACCAAGCGTGGCATACCTGTATCGTCATTGAACAGAGTCTTCAGCTCATCCAAGCTATGCAGGTCAGTCAGAACACTGGGTGATGGCTTCTCGGGGGCCTGTCCCGCGGTTGTGCTGGCAGAGCCGGGTGGCTCGATAACTTCTGATTTTGTCGAGCGCGTGACAGGCTCACCCCCGAGCGACGAACTACAGGCGGACAATAGGAACGCCAGTAAACCAAGTACTACAAATAGCAATCTCGGTCTGCCCATTATGGTGCCCCTATTAATCTGACGCCCCGTCTCGCGCTCTACTTACGTAGATTTCTCCTGGCAACACTCTCAGTTTACGGTTTCCTTCTTGCAACGGCATCCCCCGCAGCACAGCTTGCATTGCCTGGCGCTGCCTGTTGGTCAGTTCTTCGCGTGACAGTCGTCGCAACGTGCTCAAGACCGTTCGCTTCTCGGGTTCTCTCGGGTGAAAAAGTCAATGGCTGGTTGACCCCTTTCCCACTGACCGTGAATCCACAGCCGCCGGGTCAACAGTCTCGGGTCATCACTTTACGCATATTGGATGACTTTCTGGAACCACTTACCACCCAACTCGTGGGCTTCTTCGACCGTGAGGAACACTGGCTCAACGTGTTTGTCCGCAAACCATTCTCGGGCTGTCTCAGTCGAAGTGAAGTATAGGGAGTAGTTGCAAAAGGCTGTCCAGATTTCCTCGGCAGACTCCAGCCCCTTCTCCTTTACTTTCGGGATCACGATGGATACGACGGCACTGCCTGGGGTGTACCCCTGTACTTGATCGGATCCGAAGGTGACCCGAATTGTCTCGTTGGTTACCGGATCAGGGGACTCAACTTCAACCGGTTGTCTTATGATGTGTGTAAGGTACAGCGTGTCCAAGGCACACCAGGTCGTCATGGCTTGTCCGTCTACGTTGAATTTGTGGCCCCAGTTGTTCAAGGAAAGGCCAGCTAACCCCACGATGTGGCCATCATCATTGCGCTCGGCAACCCAGTTCAGAGCAGCGTTTGCCTCTTCGCCGGTCAAACCATGGTCCGCAGCGATTTGCTCGACCTGTTCCGGGGAGATCGGGCTTCCCTCTGTCAGCAGACGCAAAGCCTGAATAAACACACGTGACTCTTGGGGATTAAAATCTAACTCCCCGGCGTCCTCGCGCAATGCGTTGACAATTTCGTCCACACTTGGTTTGGTAACTATTTCAGCCATAGTTGCACCTCCTGTTATTCGATCGATCCCTACCCTGAGGGATTAAAGATTGGATTTGTACGTCCAGTATAGCCGACAACTGGCTGAATTGTCAGTCACCAAAAGATGTATTCAGGGGGTTGATTTTTGATGAAGGTATTCGGAAGAGATTGGCAGCAAGGCAGCATCCAGCTACAAGATGGGGGGATTTGAGAGGGAGAGCAAAACGCTTTGCTTTTACGGCAACAGATTCAATTCTCTGGCTCGCGCTACCGCCCGGGTGCGGCTATGAACATCGAGCTTGCCAAACATGTTGTTGATGTGCTTCTTGACAGTGCCCACGGTGACAAAGAGATCTTGCGCTATCTCACGGTTGGAAGCGCCAACGGCTATCAGACGCAGTACCTCCAGCTCGCGTTCGCTGAGCGGTTCGAGAAGCGGTTGTACGCCGGGGGGAGTCTCGCTCGGCGGCGATGTCGTAAAGCTCGGTGATTGTTCAAACACTTTTAATAACTTACCTACGTAATCCAACGCCATACCACGCGACGCGGCCTGGCGCAGCAACGTGGCCATCGGCGCGCCCTCATCCACGAAGACACGGACGTAGCCTTCCGGCTCGGCCAGCGACAAGGCGCTTTCAAGCACCGCACTTGCCTGAGCGCTGTCCCCTTTGGCCTGGAGTGCCAACGCCTGTAGGGCCAGGATCTGGATCACCATGCCGGTCAGCCCTGCCCTTTCGGTCACCCCCAACAGCCACGCCAGCATTTCAAGCGCCTGGTCAGATCTGTTGTCGGCAATGTACACTCGTGCCAAAGTGTTGTATTCGTCCTCGCGTTTGTAGCCGAGCTCGACGCCCACGTTCAGGCCGCGTCCTTTGGCCCAGCGCGCCGCTGAAGCGATTTTGCCCTGCGCAATCCACAGCCGTGCCTGACATGCCCCTACCTGGCCTGCCATCCAGGCGATGTCGGAAATTCGCGCCAGTTGCTCTGCCTTCTGAACGATTCGCATCGCGCCGTCCACATCTCTCCGCGCGTGGTTCACTCGCGCCAGAGTAATATAGCCTTCTACCAAGGTTTCTGGGTCTCCCCCTCTTTCACCGAGTTCGATGCTCTTCAGTAAATGCTGCGTGGCGGCGTCAATGTCGTTCCACTCGTAGAGAAGCGCGCCCAGGCCGGCGTATACCCTGCCAGCGGCCGGCAGACGCCGGCCGCGTTGGTCGGTCGTGAGTTGAAATGACTGTCGATAGGTCTCCCCTGCTTGGTGGAGCTGCCCTTGAGCCTTCTGCAAGTCGGCCAGTTTACTACGGGAAAACAGAGTGGTATGGAGGTCGCCGGCTGCCCGGCTCACCTCAGCGGCTTGTGCTAAGGCCTGGGTCGCCTCGACCACGTCTGTGCTTGTACGATACGCGTCTGCCAGATTGAGAGCGATGTTGATGGCCATGCCGCCTCGCCAAAACAAGTTGTCTTCAGGAAGATTTTCGAGGGCCTGGCGAGAGAGTTCAACCGCGCCGGACGGATCCCCGCGATAGCAGGCAACGATAGAACGGATAGCCGGCAACTGTCCCAAATAGGTCTCAGTCCTGCCAAAATCAACGCGGGCGACTTCACCTGCGCCAATGTTCGGCGGTCCGGCCCCACTCTTCATCAAAGAGGCAACAGGTGCTCCAGTTTCGACTTCGATCGCGCGCTCGGCAGCCTGCAGATGTGGTTCAACAACATCCAGTTGACCCACCTCGAGCAGCGCCATAGCGTAAGATATGCACAATCCTGGCCGGGAATGTACCAGCTCCAGTGGCAGGATCTCGAGCCAGCCCAATATCCTGGTCGGTTCACTGACAATGGCACCGGTATTGGCCAACTGCTCAACCAGGCGGGCGGCTTGTTCAAATTCCTCTGCCTCCAGCGCATGCCCAATGGCCCCATCCATCAGCCCTCGAGTTTCGTGCCATTCGCTTGCACAGCGGTGTAGAGCTGGCACCTGGTCAGGATAGGTCTGCTGCAAGCGATCGCGCAAAAAGTCGGCAAAGAGATGGTGATAGCGATACCAGCGCCGTCTATCGTCCAGGGGGACGATGAACAAATTGGCGGCCTCCAGCCTCTCCAGAGTCATCTGCCCAGTGATCCCCTGGCCTGTGACAGCTTCGCACAGCGAGCCGCTCAAACGGTCGAGGATTGAGGTCTTTAGCAGGAAGCTCTGAATGTGTTCTGGTTGCCGTTGGAGGACTTCTTCGGCCAAATAGTCCAGAATGTAGCGGTGCTGACCGGTGAAGGACTTGATAAAACCAGAGATGTCTCTGTGTCCCTGCATTGAGAGGGCCGCCAACTGCAGACTGGCGATCCATCCTTCGGTACGCGTCTCCAGCGTGGCCACATCCTCGGCCGAGAGACCCAGCCCCATCACCTGGTTGAGAAAAGCCGACGCCTCATCCGGGTTGAAACGCAGATCAGGAGCGCCCAGTTCGGTCAGTTGGCCACGAGCGCGCAGGTGAGCCAGGGGCAGCGAAGGAACCGTCCGGCTGGCAACGACCAGATGCATGTTTACCGGCATATGTTCGAGCAGAAAAGTGAGCACATCGTGGATCGGTTGCGCCTCAATTGCGTGGTAGTCGTCAAGGACGAGGGTGCAGGCGCAGTCGCCTTCGACATTGTCTCCCTCGGGGATGGCCGCGATCTCATTAATCAGGGTTGTCAGGAGCGACTCAACGTGGGGTGTGACGGCATTGGTCATGCCAGGTGATTGGAGCATGGTCAGCGCAGCCACGCCAATATCGGAATAGGCCGTCTGCAGCGCTGCAGTGACGTAGGACAGAAAGCGCTTCAAGTCATTTTCGCCGCTATCCAGTGATATCCACGCCACAGGTCTCTCGCTCTGCTTGATCCATTCGCCCAACAGAGTAGTCTTGCCGAAACCGGCC
>JABAOC010027763.1_pt4 | contig 13261 bp, 9 predicted proteins | sample 7062161 | NCBI WGS metagenome assembly JABAOC01 (sample SAMN14538625, study PRJNA623070) | marine sediment metagenome | biome: marine biome [ENVO:00000428]; feature: marine pelagic biome [ENVO:01000023]; material: deep marine sediment [ENVO:00002113] | place: India: Gulf of Khambhat ... | reverse complement strand
AAGGAGTTGATCGCCCGAGCCATTCACGAGTATAGTCCGAGGAATGAGAATCTCTTCATGCCGATAAACTGTGCCGCTCTGACCGAGAGCATCCTCGAATCTGAGCTTTTCGGACACGAAAGAGGAGCCTTCACCGGCGCCGTAAGCTCGACAAAAGGGAAATTTGAAATTGCCTCCGGGGGCTCACTATTTCTCGATGAAGTGGGCGATCTTCCGTCCTCCACGCAGGCAAAACTGCTCAGGGCCATCGAGCAGAAGGAAATTCTGAGAGTCGGAGGGAATAAGATCATAAATGTCGATGTGAGGATCATTGCCGCAACGAACACGGATCTGAGAGGTCTGGTCTCAGCGAAACAATTTCGTGAGGACCTCTTCTTCAGGTTGAGCGTGTTCACGATAAAGATCCCTCCGCTTCGGGAGAGAAAGGATGATATCCCCGTTCTCGCGATACATTTCACGAAGAGTTTTTGCAAAGAGAACGGGATTCCAGAAAAGAGGATTTCCGGGAAGGTTATGCAAATTTTTTCTGATTATTCCTGGCCGGGAAACGTGAGAGAACTGAAAAATATCATCGAATCGATGGTTTTGTTATCGGCAGGGGATGTCATCAACGAGGAGGCAATCCCGCAGGATCTTTTCAGGGAGCTTGACGGAAGAGAGGGAATGAGGGCGATACCCTTGAGGGGAACGGTTACGGTCCATCCCGGGGATGAAAAGAGGCGTGATCGGGTTATCCCGCTGAACGAGATAGAAAAAAATGCGATAATCGAGGCCCTGAAAATAACGGGGAATAACAAGACAAAAGCGGCCAAGCTGCTCGGAATCGGCGTGAGAACCCTGTACCGGAAGATTAAGGAATACGAAATTCGGTAGTCCCGGGAGCAAGCCCTGTCATTATGACCCTATGTGCCAAATTGGCACGCTTGACCCTCCTTTCCATCATCATTGGTTACCCCTCCTCGAATTAAAAATAGTGTTATATATTAACAGGTTATTCCGTAATTCGTATTGTAAGCACGTCTTGGCATACCTTTTGATTCCCTTTTTATTCACGTATACACGCATAGCATGCAAGGAGGCTATCAGTATGCTTGCGAGAGTTCTTCTGGTGGTAGGGAGAAAAAAGAAAGGCGATGAGATCGGCAAACTTGTGGAGCAACTGCAAAATTTCGGCGTCGAGTCTGAAGTATGCATCGATCTTCTCGATTTTGGAAGTATGTGGTCAAAAAGGGAATTTTCCATGGCTCTCATCGACCTCGATGACATACCCTACGGCGGCTACGATCCCTTCGGCAACCTTCTCGATATAACATCGAGGGTTCCATCGGTATTTATGTCCGAAAGCGGGAGTCTCGAGAGGTGGACTCGAGCCCTTGAATCTGGTGCCGTGAGTTTCGTCACCAGACCGCTGCATCCGGAATCACTCTCGAGATTTATCGTAAGAATGATCACCAGAACTTCAAAAAAATAGACTACGGAGGTTGGCTATGTCGAAAATAATTGGAATCGACCTTGGGACCACGATGTCGGTCGTTGCAGTAATGGAGGGCGGAGAACCGCGAGTGATCATCAATGAAGAGGGCTCCAGGTTGACCCCATCGGTGGTTGCCTTTGCAAAGGACGGGCAGGTTCTCGTGGGGCAGGTTGCGAAGAGGCAGGCAATAACGAATCCGGACAATACCGTCTTCTCGATCAAGAGATTCATGGGACGACGCTACGATGAGGTGGAGGAAGAAATAACGATGGTCCCTTATGAGGTATTTCGGGGGTCCAGCAACGACGCGAAGATCAAGATCGGGACCAAGGATTTCACCCCACAGCAGATATCCGCCATGATTCTGGGGAAGCTGAAGAAAGCCGCTGAAGCATATCTTGGCCACGAGGTGAAACAGGCGGTGATTACCGTACCCGCCTATTTCAACGACTCTCAGAGGCAGGCGACAAAAGATGCTGGAACTATCTCGGGTCTCGAGGTGCTGAGAATCATAAACGAGCCGACGGCTGCTGCGCTCGCCTACGGGCTGGACAAGAAGAAGAACGAGGTAATCGCCGTTTATGACTTTGGTGGAGGAACCTTCGACATATCCATTCTGGAGGTTGGTGAGAATGTGGTGGAGGTAAAGGCCACCAACGGGGATACCCACCTGGGAGGTGATAACATCGACCAGAAGGTAATCGACTGGATAATAGTCGAGTTCAAGAAGGATCAGGGGATAGACCTCTCAAAGGACAAGATGGCTTTGCAGAGGTTGAAAGAGGCAGCAGAAAAAGCGAAGATCGAGCTCTCATCGGTTCTTGAAACGGAGATAAACCTCCCCTTCATCACTGCCGACGCTTCGGGCCCGAAGCACCTGAGCATGAAACTGACCAGGGCAAAGCTCGAATCGATGATAACGGACATCGTTGCGCGAACTCTTGAACCCTGCAAGCTCGCACTTTCCGATGCTGACCTGAAGGGGGAGGACATAGATGAGATCATTCTCGTGGGAGGCTCGACGAGAATTCCCAAAGTTCAGGAGGCCGTGATGAATTTCTTCGGAAAAGAGCCGCACAAGGGTGTGAATCCCGATGAGGTTGTTGCACTCGGGGCGGCGGTTCAGGCTGGTGTTCTCGGCGGTGAGGTGAAAGACGTGCTTCTCCTCGACGTTACTCCTCTTTCCCTCGGAATTGAGACGCTCGGTGGTGTGATGACGAAGTTAACCGAGCGAAATACGACAATACCGGTCAAAAAGAGCGAGATATTCACCACGGCGGCGGATAACCAGACATCCGTTGAGATTCACGTCCTCCAGGGGGAACGTGAAATGGCAAATGCAAACAGAACTCTCGGGCGATTCCACCTCGAGGGCATTCCTCCTGCACCGAGGGGGATCCCGAAAGTGGAAGTTACCTTCGACATCGATGCCAACGGAATTCTCAATGTTTCGGCCAAAGACCTCGCTACGAATAAGGAACAGCGGATAACGGTGACTGCGTCCACCGGCTTGACAGATGAAGAGATCAAGAAGATGGTCGATGAAGCGGAAATTCACTCGGAAGAGGACAAAAAGCACCGGAGGGTCATCGAAGCCAGGAACAGTCTCGATAATCTCATCTATAGCATCGAAAAGACTCTTAACGAGAACCGGTCTCAGATACCCTCGGAGGAGGCATCGAAAATCGAGGATGCCGTAAAAAGGGCAAAGGAAACCTTGAAGTCGGAAGATGAAGATGCGCTTCGATCTTCTGCCGACGAGCTGATGAAGGAATCGCACAAAATTGCCGAAATCATGTACCAGAAGTCCAAAACGGGGGAAGCAGGGGCAGGTGCCGGCGGTGAACAAGCTTCCTCAGCTTCGGGTGAATCCAAAGACGATTCCGATGTGATAGATGCTGAGTTCGAAGACCAAGATAAGACAAATTAACGAAAAAAGAGTCATAGGAGGAAAAAATTATGGCAATAGTAAGGTGGTTTGACCCCTTTAGAGAACTTGGTGTAATTCAGGACAGGATGAACAGGCTCTTCGAGGAGTCCTTCCCGAAGACCAGGGGAGGGGAGAATGTTTTCTCGAAAGGCGTATGGTTACCTCCGGTGGATATATACGAAACGGAGGCACAGGTGGTCGTTACTGCTGAGCTTGCGGGAGTGGACAAAGATAACGTCAGCATCGAGGTAAAGGACGGTGTCTTGACGATCAAGGGTGAGCGGAAGTACCAGAAAGAAGTTGATGAGGAATACTTCCACCTCATGGAGCGTGAGTACGGGTCTTTTAAACGATCCTTCTCATTGCCGGCAAAAATCGACCGGGAAAAAGTCTCCGCCTCCTTCAACGGTGGTGTCCTGGAGATCATCTTGCCGAAGAAAGAAGAGGTGAAGCCAAAGCAGATTACCATTGATGCGAAATAAAAAAGGGTGCAGGTTTTATCTGCACCCTATTATTTTTCGGTTCATCTTATGTAAAATCTCTCAATCGGGGGCGTGTTGAATGGATTTTAAGAAAGACTATTACAGAATTCTGGGTATATCCGAGAGCGCTTCGAAGGAGGAGATCAAGAAAGCCTTTAGGAACCTTGCGAAAAAATATCATCCCGACCTGAATCCGGGAAACCAGGAGGCGGAAACGCGGTTCAAGGAGATAAATGAAGCCCATGATTTGCTCACGGACGAAAAAAAAAGGGCTCAATATGACGCGATGAGGAAAGGAGCCTTTTCCTCGGGCGGGTTCGACGGGTTCACCGGATTTGACATGTCGGGCGGAGGAGGTTTCTCCTTCGATCTTGGCGACTTATTTGGCGATATTTTCGAGCGTTCCGGCCATGGTGAGAGGGCAACGGCACGGGGAAGAGATCTCGTGGTCAGGACCGAGCTTTCTTTTCTGGAAGCGGCAAAGGGTACGGAGCGGGAATTGAGTTACGGGAGGCATGTGGGGTGCACCGACTGTGATTCCACAGGCATTGAACGCTCCGGCCGCTCGACATGTTCGACCTGCGGAGGAGCCGGACGGACGACGAGAGCCGGGGGGATACTGAATATAGCCCAGCTGTGTGACAGATGCAGGGGGAAAGGTTTTACCGGCACGGCCTGTTCGGATTGCGGGGGCCAGGGGTTGAGAGAAGGAACGGAAAATTTAAAGATCAGAATTCCCCCCGGAGCAAATACGAATACGAAGGTGAGGGTTGCGGGTAAGGGAGAGACGGGAAGAGGCGGAGGGCCACCCGGAGATCTATATCTGGAAGTGCAGGTTGCTCCCCACCCTTTCTTCAGGAGAGAGGGGGATGACGTGTATGTTGAAGTACCCCTCAACTATTCTGAGGCCGTGCTGGGGGCCAAGATTGAGGTTCCCACGATAGACGGTCCTGTTGTGCTGAAGGTCCCCCCGAGGACGGACAGCGGGAGGCGGATACGGCTAAAAGGGAAAGGAATACACAAGAGCAGTGGTGGGAGGGGTGACCAGTACGTTACGGTTAAGCTTGTCGTCCCGGAGGAACAGACGGAGAATTATAGAAAGCTTGTTAAAGATCTTTCAAAATGGGAAGATAAGGATATAAGAAAGAAGTTTAAACCGTGATCCCCGCGCGAGCATCGATAAGGGGTGCGGAAACGATAGATTGAATATTCGAAAGAGGTTAAACAGATGAGAAGCACGTACCGAACGGCGATACTGCTCAGTCTCTTAACGGCGCTATTGCTGGTAATAGGGCATATATTCGGTGGCAGACAGGGGATGATCATTGCATTCGTTTTCGCCCTCGTATTCAATTTCGGCAGCTACTGGTTCTCCGATAGGATCGTTCTGGCCATCTACAAAGCAAAGGAAGCAGGCGAGAACGAGTACCCCCATCTGTACAGCATCGTCAGAAGGCTGTCACAGGCCGGAGGGCTTCCCCTGCCGAAAATATGTGTCATCCCCAATCCGACTCCCAATGCCTTCGCGACGGGAAGAGATCCGAAACATTCTGCTGTTGCCGTGACGACGGGGTTGCTCGGGCTGCTCACGGATGAAGAGATAGAGGGTGTCCTGGCCCATGAGCTTTCCCACGTGAAAAACAGAGACACGCTGGTACAAACGGTTGCGGCAACGCTTGCCGGAGCTGTCATGATGCTCGCTTCGATGGCCAGGTTTGCTGCATTTTTCGGTGTTGGTGGAAGGGATAACAGGAGAGACGGCGGTATTTTCGGTTTAATAGCGGTGGCGATATTTGCACCGCTGGCAGCGACAATCATTCAGCTTGCCATATCACGCGGGCGGGAATATCTTGCCGATGCATCGGGGGCGAAGCTTTGCGGAAATCCCCTCTATCTTGCCGATGCATTGAGAAAACTGGGGGGCTACCGCCCATCGCGCCAAATCGAGGCGAGCCCAAACCCTGCTACCGCCCATTTGTTCATAGTAAATAATTTTTCTGGACAGAGGTCGTTTGGTTCCCTTTTCTCCACACACCCGCCTCTGGAGGAGAGGATTCAAAAACTGATAAAAATGGCTGGATCATCCAGCTGAAAGGTTAAAATGACATGATGGAAATAGCGTTTTACAGAGAGAGACTCACAGAGAAAGCACAGAGGATGCTCACCAATGCAATCGAAGAGTCCCAGAAGAGGCATCACTATTACCTGGGGCTTGAGCATCTCTTCATTTCCTTTTCCGGAGTGGAGAAACAGCTTTTCCAGGAGCTTGTTCGGAGCGTGGGGCTCGAGGCCGAATCGGTTATATACAGCATCAAGGAATATCTGAGCATTTCGCGCCAATATCTCGGTGTGGGAATGAAGATTCCTCCAGCGACGAAACAGGTATTTCGCATAGCCTGGGAAACAGCGCAGAGGAACAAGAGAAATCTTATCGACCCTCCCGATATTTTTCTCGCCATCTTTCATGAAACGCACTCCATCCCGGCCAGGATCTTCAAGAGCTACGGAGTCGATCCTTCGGCTGCTCTTTCTAAGTTCAACGTGCATCTCAAGACGCGAGAGGAAAAATACGAAGATCTCAAGAAGAGGTACGAACTTCCCACGAACTTGCGGACCTTCGGCGTCAATCTCAATCTTCTCGGCAGGGAGGGGAAGATTCCTCCCGTCATCGGAAGGGAAGATGAGATCGACATGATTCTCGAGATCCTCTGCCACAAGGACAGGTGCAATTCCGTGATGGTTACCGGCGACCCGGGTGTGGGGAAAACGGCCGTTGTCGAAGGCGTCGCACTGAGGCTCGAGTTTGAGCCACACAGGGTCCCCCCTCGCTTGAGAGGCCACCAGATAGTCAATCTACAGATGAACACTGTTGTCGCGGGAACGGTATTTCGCGGAATGTTTGAGGATCGAATTGAGAAGATCATAAATGAGCTCAGAGAAAAAAAGAACATTATCCTCTTCGTGGACGAAGCACACACCATTATCGGGGCCGGGTCCGCAATGGGTGTTCCCTCTGATGCGGCAAATATATTCAAATCATCCCTGGCGCGGGGCGAGGTCCAGATGATAGGTGCCACCACCACGACGGAATACAAGGAAATAATTCAGGAAGATGAGGCCTTATCGCGGCGGTTCCGGGTTGTGAAAATCGACGAACCGACCATTGACGAGACCCGTGAGATACTCTACGGTCTCAAACCGCGTCTCGAATCCAACTATGGGGTGGTTATAGATGACGAGACAATCGAGATGGCCCTTTCCATGTCGAAGAGGTATGCCCGGTCATTGCGTCTCCCCGATAAGGTAATCAACTGGATCGATACCGCAGCGGTGAGGGTTGAGATAGAGAATAAGGATAAGGTAGTTATGCCGAATCACATCATAGATGTGATATCAAAGGAGGTGAAGACACCCGTTGATATCATAAAGAGGGATGTGGTAGACAGGTTTGCGAAAATCGAGGAGGACCTGAGCAAGCGCGTCGTTGGCCAGAAAGAGGCCATCGAAGCTGTTGCCAGGGCTCTTCGCCTCAACAAGGGGCCGCTGAAGGAAAATTATTTCAAGCCTGATGGGGTGCTACTTTTCCTGGGTCCGACGGGTGTGGGCAAGACCGAATTGGCAAAGGCCCTTTCGGAGTGTCTTTTCGGAGACGACCAGAAGATGGTCCGGGTGGACATGTCGGAGTACAGGGATGGCTCCATATCTGTGGATAAGCTGATCGGAATGCCAAGGGGTATTGTTGGATCCGAAAGAGGCGGGATACTGACGAATCAGATAAAGGACAATCCCTATACCGTTGTTCTCTTTGACGAAGTGGAGAAAGCCGACCAGCATGTTCTGAACCTTTTTCTGCAGGTCTTCGACGAAGGATGGCTCACCGACGGAAGGGGCAAAAAGGTCTATTTCAGCGATTCGATAATAATCATGACGAGCAACCTCGGCGCGAGCGAGTACGCGAAGCTCACCAAACCTCTCGGATTCACGACGGGAGAGGCGAACTATGATTCGGTGAAAAAGGGCGTAATGAATCTCGTTGAGGCGCGGTTTTCTCCGGAGTTCATAAACAGGATAGATGACGTTATCGTGTTCAAACTCCTCCCGATGGACGAAGTGAGACAGATTGCTGCTATGTACCTGGAAACGATCAAGGAGACGATGATGGAGTACGGCAAAACCCTTGAGTATTCGGCGGCAGCTCTTGATTTTCTCGCACAGGTTGGCTTCAGCATAAAGTACGGAGCGCGGTTTCTCAAAAGGACAATAGACGAAAAGGTCAAGATACCGATTACACTTATGTGGAATAAGTCCGATTTGTTCTATCTCGATCTGGTCGAAGGGGAACTCGTGGTTAATGCAAAGGAGGTAGGGGTATAAATGACTGATGAAAAGGCAAAGGGATTCAGGGTGATTGACAAGAGAAGGATTGGAAAAGAGGATGCACCGGAAGAAAAAAATGATGTTCCCCACGTAGAAAGGAAAAAGCCAGAGGAAAAACGCTCTGAGGAGAAGGCACGAAAGGAGGAAAGCGGCGGTCAGACGGGACAAGAAAAAGCGGTCGGTGATGCATATGCCAGGGTGAAAGAAGAATCCGGGTCCTTTCAGCCTGACTTCACCGATATCGTGAAGTCTTTTTTTATGCAGGCGCTTGCCTCCCTGGGCATGCTGGAAGGGGAAGGCATTCAACCCGGCCCGCCGAACCTGGACCTTGCGAGGCAGTATATCGATCTGCTCGGGGTTCTGGAGCAGAAAACCAGGGGAAACCTTTCGAAGGAAGAAGAGTCTTTGCTCAGAGAATACCTTGCCCAGGTCAGAATGGTATTTGTAAAACTTTCAAAAGAAACAACGAATAAATCATAGGTGTTTCTCGTCTACCCGAAAAAAGGAGGGTGCTTTCCATGAGAAAAGTGAGAATAGGTGTGCTTCTGCTGGCACTAGCGATTTTGGTGGGGCTTATTGTGTACGGTAATGGCAGCAAGTTCACGGAAAAAACCGATGCAGCCTATATCGCGAAGAACAAAGATGACATAGTCGAACCGAGTGCGAATCTTCCCATGAACATTCCCGATCTTGTCAATAACGTGAAAAACTCTATAGTCAACATCAGTACGGAGACGATCGTCAAGTTCAAGAAACCCGAGTTCAGGAGTCCTTTCGGCCGTGACCCGTTCGAAGATTTTTTCCGAGATTTTTTTGGGAAGATGCCAAGAGAACAGAAGAGGAGATCCCTCGGGTCCGGCTTTATCGTTTCTGAAGACGGTTACATTCTCACGAATAACCATGTCGTTCAGCGGGCAGATGAGATCACGGTAAAATTATATGACGAGAGAGAGTTGCCGGTGGAAGTTATCGGCAGTGATCCGAAAACAGACATTGCATTGATCAAAATCAAAAACGATGGAAAATTGCCGAGCGCAAATCTCGGTGACTCAGATTCACTCAAAGTAGGTGAGTGGGTAGTGGCGATCGGTAACCCCTTCGGGCTCGAACACACGGTCACTACCGGGATAGTGAGCGCCAAAGGAAGGGTCATTGGATCCGGCCCTTACGATGACTTCATCCAGACCGATGCATCCATTAATCCCGGAAATAGCGGTGGCCCCCTCTTCAACCTGAAGGGAGAAGTCGTTGGGATTAATACGGCCATCGTTCAGGGAGGGCAGGGGATAGGATTCGCTATTCCGATAAACATTGCGAAGGACGTTTTCGCGCAACTCAAGGAAAAGGGAAGGGTCGTTCGGGGCTGGCTCGGGATTTACATGCAGGACATCACCGAGGACATGGCAAAGTCACTCAACCTGAAGTCAAGCGACGGCGTGATCATAACGGAGGTCATGAAAGATTCGCCTGCTGAGAAGGCGGGTCTGAAAGAGAGCGACGTGCTCATTGAATTTGACGGGAAAAAAGTAAAGGATGTCCATCAACTCCCGGCCGTTGTGGCAGCAATTACCCCCGGAACGGAGGTGGCGCTAACAATAATCCGGGATGGCAAACAAAAGAAGATAAACGTAAAGCTGGGGGAGATGCCGGGAGAGGAGGTTCTGGCATCGAAGAAGACGGACATCATCGGGGAGCTGGGATTGGTCGTTCAGGATATCACGGATGAGATTGCGAAATTCATGGAGATCGAAGATTCCAGCGGTGTCATTGTAAGCGGCGTGGAGTCTGGCTCTCCCTCCGATGATGCGGGTATCCGGGAGAGGGACATCATCAGGCAGGTGAACAGGAAGCAGATCAACGATTTGACAGAGTTCAGGGAAGCCCTGAAAAATGCTTCCGGAGAGAAGAGTGTTCTCTTTCTCGTCGAGAGAGGAGAAAGGAGATTGTTTGTAGTTGTAAAGAAGAGATAACCGGTTAAAAAACCCTCCCCGATCTTCTTGGGAGGGTTTTTTAATGGAGTCATGCTTATACACACATAAAAAGCAAAAGAGGGAGAGAACAGTGATTAGCATGGAAAGATTAACCATAAAGACAAGAGAAGCCGTCGAGAAAGCAAAAAACCTGTCGGATTCGCTGGGTCATCAATCCATCGACAGTGCCCATCTGCTCCATGCCATTCTATCCGATCGGGAGAGCGTTGTATGCGATATGGTGATGAAGATTGGTATCTCTCCCGGCGCGGTCGTCTCCGATATAAACCTTTTGCTCGAAAAGCTACCCAAAGTCTCGGGCATATCCCAGAAGTACATCACTCCTGAACTTGAGAAGCTGTTCGAAGTTTCCTTCAGGGAGATGGAGGCCTTGAGAGACGAGTATATTTCCGGCGAACACATCCTCCTCGGCGCGACTCAAAAAGAGAGCGGGCCAGTGGCAGATATCCTTGCCAGGCATGGTCTTTCCCGTGAGGTTATTTTGAAGGCCCTCTCAGAGATGAGGGGGAGCATGAGAATTACCGATGAGGCTCCCGAGGACAAGTACAAGCCGCTGGAAAAATATGGCAAAGATCTCACCGATCTCGCGAGAAGGGGAAGGCTCGACCCTGTTATAGGAAGAGACGAGGAAATTCGCAGAGTTGTTCAGGTGCTCTCGAGAAGAACGAAGAACAACCCGGTCCTGATAGGTGAACCGGGTGTTGGGAAGACAGCAATAGTAGAAGGGCTTGCGAGAAGGATTACGGCAAAGGATGTGCCGGAATCTTTGAAAGACAAGAGAATCGTTGCCCTTGACTTGGGGGCGCTCGTAGCAGGAGCGAAGTACAGAGGGGAGTTTGAGGAGAGATTGAAGGCAGTCCTCAAGGAGGTAGTTGAGTCTGCGGGAAACATCGTTCTTTTCATCGACGAACTGCACACTGTTGTTGGAGCCGGGAAAGCGGAGGGGGCCATAGATGCCTCCAACATGTTGAAGCCTTCTCTCGCAAGGGGGGACCTGCGTTGTATCGGCGCAACAACCATAGATGAATACAGGAAAAACATCGAGAAAGACCCTGCCCTCGAGAGGAGATTTCAGCCTATAACGGTTGCTGAACCAACGGTGGAAGGTACGATTGCGATCCTCCGCGGGCTCAAGGAGCGATACGAGGTTCACCACGGTGTCAGGATAAAAGATTCTGCATTAATTGCCGCTGCGACGCTCTCGCACCGATACATATCCGACAGGTTCCTTCCGGATAAGGCGATCGATCTCATCGATGAAGCAGGGTCGAGGTTGAGGATAGAAATTGATAGTAAACCGACGCAGATAGATGAGATTCAGAGAAAGATAATCCAGCTGGAGATGGAGCACAAAGCCCTCTCGAGGGAAGATGACCCCGCTTCGATGGATAAGCTGAAACGTATCGAAATAGAGATTGGTGAGTTAAACGGCGAGATAGAAGATCTCACCGAAAAGTGGCAGAGGGAAAAGGGGATTATTTCCCGTGTCCAGGCAGTGAAGGAGAAAATTGAATCGAGTAAAAATGAAATAGAAATTGCCGAGAGGGAGGGAGATCTCGAAAAGGCTTCGAGACTCAAGTACGGAACACTTCCAAACCTGCAGCAGGAGCTGGCGGAGGCACAGGATGAGCTCGAGGCCCTGTCGCGTGGAAGGAGGTTTTTGAAGGAGGAAGTTACGGAGGACGATGTAGCTGAAATTGTGGCCAAGTGGACGAGAATACCGGTTACGAAACTTCTCGAATCGGAATCCATGAAACTTTTGAAGATGGAGGAAAGTCTCAGGGAGCGGGTGGTCGGTCAGGACGAGGCCGTGGAGCTGGTTTCCAACGCAGTGAGGAGGGGGAGGGCCGGCCTCAAAGACCCGAACCGACCAATCGGTTCATTTATTTTTCTCGGTCCTACCGGAGTCGGGAAGACGGAACTTGCCAGGGCTCTGGCCGAGTTTCTCTTCGATGATGAAAATGCGATGGTGCGGATCGACATGTCTGAGTATATGGAGAGCCATTCCGTGGCGAGACTTATCGGTGCCCCTCCCGGTTACGTGGGTTACGAGGAAGGCGGCCAGCTTACAGAGGCAGTGAGGAGGAAATCCTACACGGTCATTCTCTTCGACGAGATAGAGAAGGCCCACGCGAGCGTTTTCAACGTTTTGCTCCAGGTACTCGATGACGGCCGTCTAACTGACAATCAGGGAAGAACCGTCGATTTTAAAAACACCGTTATAATAATGACATCTAACATCGGTAGCCACATTATCCAGGAGTGGGCGGGGAAGGATTTCAGCGAGGGGGCCGACCTTGTCTTCGACGAGCTGAAGAAAAACTTCAAACCGGAATTTTTGAACAGGATAGATGAAGTGGTTCTCTTCAGAAATTTGAGCAAGGATGATTTGATAAGAATTGTGGATATTCAGTTGAGAAAAGTGGGGGCTCTGCTGAAGGATAAGAAGATCACGTTGGCACTCTCAGATGGAGCGAAGGATTTTATCGTCGAGGCAGGATGGGACCCCGTGTTTGGTGCAAGGCCTCTGCAAAGGGCACTCCAGAAACATATCCTCGACAGCATAGCCCACAAAATCATATCGGGTGAGATACCTGAAGGGGAAATGGTTTACGTCGAAAGGGATGAAGAGGGACTCACGTTTCAATTGGGTGAAAAGCCTGGATCTCGGGAGAATATTCCTTGACAAAAGACGATGGAAAATTAAAATAGTAAAAAAACAGCGTTTGATAATCAGGTGAAAAAACCACAGAAATTAAACTTCCTTGCTCCGGCAAAAATCAATCTCTCACTGTATGTTTTGCACAGGAGAGAAGACGGCTACCATGAGATTGAGAGTCTCATAGTCCCGGTTTCTCTCTTTGATTTCGTTTCAATTTCCACAAAAGAGGGAGAAATAGAGGTAATATGCAGCGGAAATGTTCCCGTACCTGAAGATGAGGATAATATTGCGTTTGCGGCAGCCTCCTTGTTTTTAGACTATTTTGGTTTGAATGAAGGTGTGAGG
>JABAOC010001347.1_pt4 | contig 13265 bp, 12 predicted proteins | sample 7062161 | NCBI WGS metagenome assembly JABAOC01 (sample SAMN14538625, study PRJNA623070) | marine sediment metagenome | biome: marine biome [ENVO:00000428]; feature: marine pelagic biome [ENVO:01000023]; material: deep marine sediment [ENVO:00002113] | place: India: Gulf of Khambhat ... | reverse complement strand
TAAAAATCGGTGTCATCTGTGAAATCTGCGGTTCATTTTTTTTGCCACAACTTTGAAATTCCGATACAGTTAAAAAAATCAATGCATTAATACCATTTTCCTCGCCTCTGAGAATTCACCCGTTTTCAATTCATAAAAATAAATCCCGTTGGCAAGGTCTTTAGCATCGAAATGAACCGTCCCTATCCCAGCCTTTTGAAACTTGCTTACTAGGGTGTTAACTTCTCTTCCTAAAATGTCATAAATTTTCAATGATACATACCCAGGTTTTGGAATTGAAAATTGGATGTTCGTCATTGAATTGAAGGGATTGGGATAATTCTGACGTAGTTGAAAAGCTAGAGGATTTTGATTCCGATTATCAGAAATACTCGAGAGACCATTCTTGAATTTCACATCCATACTATCAATGTTTGAATTCCCATATTCATCCCTAGCTTCAATAAAAATGCGGTAGTCTCCATCAGGATAGTTCGCAGTTGAAAAAGCCATATTTGTTTCGGATAAATCGAGTAAGGAATCACCATTATTATTGGTTAAAATATGATAGTAATTCCGTTGCTTATTCATCCAGTAAGGTGGAACTAGTAGAGAATCTCTTTTATAAATAAGGTTTGCATAAGGTGTGTAATTGCTCGATCCATAAAAATCATAAGCGTGGTTGAGTATCTGACCCAGAGTTTTAGGAAAAACGATAGTATCTTCAGGTATTTTTTTCACCCAGTAGAAGGTTTCGTATGCTGGTACCTGCCAGGGAGAATCGCCAATGTAGTCTGTTATTTTGGCAATAATATCAATATCACCGTATAGACTGTCAGGATCGAGATAAATACTGGTTTCATTCAAACAAAACGCAAATTTGGAATGGCTAAAAACATTTTCAATAATGGGTGAAATTAAATCAGAATGAGGGCGAAGTGATAAAAATGGATTGTAGGTAATTCCCCATTCGTTATCATCGTATTGCCAGACTAAACCTGAATCCTGTATTTCCACGAAATGGATATGTCCCCAGTCCTCAGACCATTGGATAATGTCACCTAGGTAATCAAATTGCTGAACTGTATCGCCCACATCGAATTGGATTGTACTTTGAATTAAGTGAGCATAGAGCCAGCCTTTGGAAAAGTCCGCTGTCTGTTCTATGCTTACTGCAATACGCCAATGGAGATATGCACTAATAGTGAGGACGCATTTTACAATACCTGCTTCGACAGCATAAGTTTGTTCATTCATAGGGACGATGATATCCAGTCCCTGATGGAGATAGGACCAATCGGGCCCTCCGTAACTCATGTGTTGTTCATAATAATTCCACACTGTATGCACGCTATCGAAAGGGACGAATGGCCAAAAGATTTGTTTATATTCTAATGAAAATTTTTGTAAATTTTTTTGATTTTTAAATGTTTTGAATTCTTTAACCGCTCCCTCCTTTTCGAGTAAGACCTCACCGTGGAAATTATAAACTTTTAAAATACCTTTCGATAAGCCATGCTCCCGATAATGAATTCCTGCCAGAATTTTGCCATCATTCAAAATCAAATCTCGAAAAGATTTTTTATCTTTTAATTTATCAGTGAAAAGTAATTTCCCATTAAATAAAGAATATACTTTCAGATGTTTTTTATCAATTACTGCCAAAAAGCTGTTTTTGGAGGAGACTCTAATTATTCTCGTATGCACAAAATCTGTCGTGAACTCTCTTAGTAGGTTCCCATTAGAGTATACGTTCGCTTTTCCTTGCATAGCAATGGCGACGAGAGTTTCATCTTCTGAAAAATCGAATTGGTACCCGCCTTCATAGGTTTCAATCTGATAGTCAGGAATCGAAATAACTTTCAGATATTTTGCATTACCCACACCGAATTTATTTCCTTGTGATGAGAAACCAAATAGCGAAGCACCTACGAAAGTCTCTGAAAAAAGATATTGTCCTGATTTCGAATAAAAGTGGATCGTCAATTCGCTTTTGTAATGATATGTCAAATCCATAAATGCAATAAAACCAGAATTCGAAATATACAGATCAGAGCCAGGGGACTGTTTTAGGGTGAACAAGAGTCGATCATCTTCATAGAATCTAAAATTTTTCAATTCCCGGACTTCATCGCTGATATGTCCGATGTCATATTGACACCAGAACTTACCGTTATGAGAATTAACTTTACTATCACTTATGTTCGAATGATAGACAAATATTCCATTAAATGAGAGTGAAACGTTGACAGGCTTCAAATCATTTTCGAATTCTTGAGAAAAAGCCATGTTGATAGCAATTATTAATACAGATAGGATGAATAGAAAATTGAACTTAAGCGTCAACATTCTCGACTCCTATGGATTTTAGCAATCGGTTAATGTGTTTAAAAACTTTAATTAGCTATTATGAAAATAACTACAAGAGAGGTGTGAACTCAACTATTATTTGGTCTAACTTCTTAAAAGTCAATTTTGTTCAATTTATCCCTTGACATTCTAATAAATAATATTTAGCTTATATAGTTTTTTAAAATCATCACATTAAACGATTATGGAGTGATTATGAATAAAATTCTTATTTTCTTTTTATTATTTATTTTTAACATTCAGCTACATGCTAAACATAAACAAATTTTCTACGTCGCTGTCCTTCAAACCCAAAATTATGTCGTCGGCGCAGCCAATCCTCCGAGTGGATTTCATCGCTATGAAGAAGATTCATGCTGGACACACATGGGATGGAAAAATGTTCGGAATTTCGGCATTGCAATCGATCCATCGAATCCGAACTACATTTTTCTGGCATGCGGTAATGGTGCCCTACGCTCTCTGGATGGTGGAAATTCATGGCGCATTACCACGGATTGGCGAGTGACCGAAGTACTCGATGTCGTCATGAATCCTCATAATCCTGACCATGTCTTTATTGCGTCTGCGTATGGAGTTTGGCGAACGATAGATCGGGGAGAAACATGGTTTGCTGCTAACGATGGTTTGAAACCGACTTTTGTTCAGACCATTGAAGCCGATCGTAGTACCAATGATAGAATTCTCGTCGGTGGAGAAGGTGGTTTATTCGAGTCGACAGATGGTGCCAAATATTGGAGAAAGATTAGTCCTGACAATGTTGCAATTCTTGATTTGTATCAGTGCTCCACATCGCCAAATCTTTGGATAGCAGGCACTGAAGATAAAGGAATTTTGATTTCCCAAGATGGTGGGAAATACTGGCAATTTGCAGACGGGAACATTTCAAAAGCAACGATTTACGCTGTAGCAATTGATCCACAGAATCCAAAGCGAATGGCGGCAGGTGGATTCCAGACAGGCGTTTTCATTAGTACAGATGGCGGCAATAACTGGACACAATTTAAAAAAGGCTTGCCTAGTCAGGATATCCACGCCCTTGCTTTTGATTCAGAAAAATCGGGACGACTTTGGGTTGGTACGCTTGGAGCAGGTGTTTATTACACCCCTAATTCAGGTCAGAAATGGGTTTATGCGGGATTGAAAGGCGCTGATATTTGGGATATCGTTATCATTGAGGGAGAATAACAAAAATGAAAAAATATTTTAAGTTTTTGATTTTAATAGTTCATTTAATGATCTTTGAATCAACGCTCCTAATTGCTCAAGAAGAGATTAAAAATGTGATTACAAAAAATCTAATAGAAAAAAATAGATTAGATAAATGCCTTATTAGTCGTGTTGAAATTTACAATCCCTACCGAGCTCGATGTGATTCTTTAATCGACTTTTTTGCGAATCGAGAAACAGGCGGTTATATCGAGATCGCAGCCAAACTTTATCATGGAAGTGATCTTGACTGGGCATTGACAAAATTAGATACCCTCCTGCAGAATCCTCACGGCGATATGTTCTGGATGTATCCATTTATCACTGTCTCTTATGTTGGAAGAGAACGGCTGCCTGATGATGTCAAGAGACGAATGCGGGATTTGTGGCGCACTTATACGCCTTATCGGGGCGACACGGAAAATCATTGGGCAATGTATTATACAGCACTTTATTTGATTACGCAGATGTATCCCAACGAACCCGCCGAAAGCTGGTATAACGGGCGTAGTTCCGAGGAAAATTTTCGAGAAGCAGAGGAATATCTGCTTTCCTGGATGGACTTAACCACGACTATCGGACAGGGGGAGTTTGATTCCCCTGACTATTTTGGCGTCTATATTGTCCCCATGGCGCAATTATACGCCTTTGCCGAAGATCCGGCCATGAAACAACGGGCAGCTATGATGCTGGATTACCTCATCGCAGATTTCGCAGTAGAACATCTGGATGGCATGTGGATGGGTGGACACAGTCGAACCTATCCTGAACCTGTGTTAAATCAATGGAAGACCAGCTCAGCAGGGATTTCCTGGCTGCTTTTTGGCAATACACCTTTTCAGCCCCGAGGGGAAGCTGCGATTCTGGCAATGTCTGGTTATGAACCGCCCGAAATTCTTTATTACATCGCCACAGATCGATCCCAGCCGTATGTCCATAAAGAACTAAAAAGAACGCGGCACCGCATCCGTCATAGCATCGTGCGCAATGCGCCTGTTTACAAATATACTTACATGCGTAAAGAATATGCCATCGGATCATTGCAAGGTGGATTACTGCAACCCATTCAACAACATACCTGGGACGTTACATGGACGATTGATGATCCCCGCGAAGGATTTAACACTTTATTTACTGTTCATCCCTATTCTTCTGGCTATGAATTATCGATGTATTTTCCCGAAGAAACCAAATTGATGATTAATGCCGTCGTTAAATCGAAAAACACCTATGATTCATGGGACAAATGGACAACGGCTTCACCTTATGAGCAAGTTTTTCAACAAAAAGATGCCTTGATCGTCCTGTATGACATCCCACAAGGAACTCGTTTTCCTCATATCAACGGTTTCTTCCCAAAATCTTTAAAGAAAAGAGAATTCGATTCTTTGGGATGGATATTCTGTCATGGAGGCGAAGCTTATATTGCATATTATCCAATAGCAAAATACAAATGGATCGAGGAGGAAAATAATTGGCGCCTGCACAGCACTCGTTTGAAGAATGGCGCTGTAGTTCAAATCGCTCCAGCCAAAAATTTTGATTCATTCAAAGCTTTCAAGAACAAAATAAAATCACTTTCATTACTAACAAGAACGAACCCAGTCCCACAGGTTAGTTTTACAACTCTTGATGGCGATTTGATGGAATTTACCTATAATCAAATCCCAAAGTTAAATGGTGTCCTAATGGATTATAAAAGCTGGAAATTATATGATGGGCCGTTTCTTTACGCAGAAAAAGGAAGCCGTATGCTGGAAATGCAATATGGTCCTTTGCATCGGCTGCTGGATTTTAATACGTTAGCTGTCAAGGAATGGGTGGAATAATTGATCAGGGCAAGACGCTATCTTGCCCTGATCTTTTTTGCGATTGCTTTGTTAGAGACTATCACTAATTTTTGACGCAACTTTCCTGATGATTTTACTTCCTTCAGTTGTCGCCGTGCCTATGACAATAATAATGTATTCCTGATACCGCTTCAAGAAAATATGGTCTCCATTTCGGCTCACCATTGAATAATCAGAAGATACTGGTGTGTCGTACGGATCAGATCGGGCACTAACTTTTATCTTATTCCTTGCATTTTCGAACCATTTCCCGCTTTCGGATCTATCAAGATACTTAAAAATAAATATCTTGTATTCAATGTAATCTCCAATAACGCCTTCTTTTAGCCCAAAAATATCCCCAGAGCCAAATTCATAATTGTTGAAAAGCGCTAAATTCCCCTTCAAATATTTGATACCGTGTGTTTTTAAATTTTCTTCAGGCAATAAATCAAGCAATTGGGGTTTTTGACCTTTACTTTTAATCTTTGCATCAACCACTTTAGCAATTGTACTTATTCCATCAATTGTTTCTTTTTCCGAATCGAAACCTGTCAAAGTGATGAGAAAATTTCCTTTCCAGAAATTTAAATAATAATCTTCAAACAAGGCTTCATTTCCCAAAGGAATTTCCTTCCCTTTGGCACTGGTTTTAAATGTATAGATGCCATAAGCACTGGTAGCATCGTTCATCTCGAAAATTTCGAGATTAATAGATTTTCCATTTTCATCCTCGTAGGATTGAATAATCGCTTTTTTAAATCCGTATTCATGATAGATTTCTGCGCCACCATTTATTAATAGAAACAGGTCTTCGCCAATTGCATTTTCGAAGGAACCAACAGGTCGCCAGGTACCAACCTTATCCTTTTTGGGCAAAAGTGAGGAAATATCTTCCTGTGCGTGGCAATATTGATTAAAAATCACGCAAAGAATCAAGACATATAATTTGATGAATACTATAATTCTCCACATTGGAAATCCTTTTTTAAAATAGAACACGGAAGACGCTGATTGTTTGAATTTAAACAATTTTAATCTTTTTATATCATTGAAAATCGGCGTAATCCGTGTAATCCACTTGTTATAATATTATACTTCTCTGATTTTTAGTTTCGTTAAATCATTGTCACCTATTCCATGCTCGAATGCTTTTTTCAACATAAGCACGGTGGTTCCCGTCAGATTTAAAAATTTTGCACAGTATGAATCCACAGAGACAGGATCAATCCCTGCGACAATATATTGGGGTTTAGCCATTTTTCCTGGCCCAGCCGGACCATTTGTTAATATAATCTCTGTTGCGTCCGTAATGCATACATCAGGTTTTCGCACCAGTCCTAAATCCGCAATATTTTGAGACAGAAGTTCAACATCCTTATATCCGCCATCTTTCCAATCTTTCCCAGTATTACTGAAATGAATAAAATGGTTCGTTGGATTGTAAGCGGTCGCACCCATTAAATTTTTTAAGCAGCCTGTAAACCTGGTCCCCGCATGATCCTTAGTCTTAGGTATATTAATGAATACATCACACTCCAACAAAGCCTTTTCAATATGGGCTTCTTTTAAACTCTTACCCTTTGGGATTTCGAATTTAATATGATTTTTTCCAGCGGGTTTTATACTCTTTATTTCATCCTCGAACTTTTTCGAAAGCTCGCTTCTGTCCCAATAACCACTGGATACGTTTTCTATACTAATAATCTCTTTTGCACCTGCGTTGTAGCACATTTTGATAACCGCTAAAACAACTTCAGGAATTGTGTACGATCCAGGATTCTTCCAGGGCGAATTAACCAGAATTCCGACGACTGAACCTTTGGAGACAAAATTATTCATCCCACCGAGCAGGTCAACTGCTTTAACGGTGTTATTAAAATAATCTTCACCTTTTACCGCAGCGATATCAATTTTTTCATTCTCAACAGCAAAGATGGAACTCTTATCGATGAATTGTGGAAGAACTGTGCCGCTGACCAGGGAAGTAGCCCCTATAGTAACACTTTTTTTGATGAATGAACGACGATTAATTTTTTGATTCATGGTACCTCCTAATAGTATGGTTAATGAAATGTTTGTTTCTTTTCAAGAAAATGATTTGTATATGGAAAATCACTCTTCACTCAAGTGGAATTATGGAGTAATGGATCAATATTAATTTTACAGTTTATATCTTCTACTGACATGTTCCACAAGGGATAATCCATTATTGTTACTGCAATTACAACCATTTATATAAATAATTTTATAAGAAAATCTTGATCTCGACTTCGTCCACTTAAAATTTTCACTTCTGCGCAACAACCACTAACCTCTTAGCCCTATGATCATAATCGATCCCCTCCAAACTGCCATATACTTTAACGTCAGAAAAACCACATTGTTTTAAAAGAGAATTAATCTCCACTGCAGAATACAGCCGAAGAATCAGTTTGTGTTCAATCCGCTGATCGTCTTTCAGGATAATCCAGCGGCTTTCGATCTTTTCCCAGTTGTTAATGAGTTTACGATCTTCTAAAATGATGTATTCATCAATTTTATTCCAATCACGTTCCCGAAATTTTCTAGCGAGAATTTCCTTTCCCTCTGCTTCAATCAAGAATTTTCCGCCCGACTTAAGAGAACGAAAGACATTATTCACAACTTTGCGATCATCCTCTAGGTCTTCAAAATACCCGAATGATGTAAATATATTCACCACAACATCAAAAGCATCCGCCCGACAAAAAGTTCTCATATCATCATGAACAAATTCAATTTTCAAGCCTTCTGACTTCGCCTGATTTTTGGCTTTATCGAGATAGGATTTTGTCCGATCTACTCCCGTAACTTTAAACCCGCGACGGGAAAGTTCTAAACTGTGCCTCCCAATTCCACAGCAGAGATCTAACATTTTTGCATCCTCTTTGATCTGAAGCAATTTGATAATATGGTCGACTTGTGATGCTGTATCAGCTAATCGTTTTTGATTGAACAAAATTGACTCAAAAGTTAACCAAAATTCGTCCTTATTATACCAGGACTGATTCTCAGTCATAACCACCCTTTCCTACCGTTCCATGTCTGTGGATTTACTAAAAAAGACCAGTCTTGTTTTCAAGATAAGCCTTAAATTCTTTAACTTTTCCGTTTTTTAACAAGGCTACAGCTTTAGGATCTGAATTCAATAAATCTGTAGTCGCTTTTATTTTATCATTAAGATGTTTTAAAAATAAGAATCCACAATTTTCACAAAGTGCCGTAATCGACACCTGATCCAATGCAAAAAGAGATTCATAATGGTGTTTATGACCGCATTTCGGACAAGATACGACTATCTCGTCACCAGTTCTTAATTTTTTTCGTTTCTTTTTTTTCATAATGAAGCTCTCCTAATACTTTCTTTATTCGTAATAGTTCACCTCCCTCATAAATTAAACCAACAATGAAGGTATTTCTCCACTATATCGATGATTCTGTTGATTTTTGTCAATATTTCAGATAACAATTTGAAAATAATATAAATAAATACAAAAAAGTACTTGACTTTTTTATGGTAATTTTGTATCTTAAGTTGTTAATAAATAAAATAATATAACTTCAATTATGGTGTTCTCATGTTTCGCAAAACAAGTCCCCACAATGTACAGCAATAGGCATCAATAGCCACTCGATCTGCCCCAGCAATCACTTTCTACGGCTTAATCAATTCCCCAGGACCGAAAGGGCCAATTAGCGGTAATAAATTCCGTGGCATCAACATCGGTTTTCCAGTCCTATTTGTGGAAGATTCGGTTGTTTTTGGGAGAATTCAAGGCTATTAGATTTTTCATTGTCCCTGTAAATCCGTTTCCAGGCATGGTTTTTTGTAATTTTTACATTAATAAATATATCGTAGTTATAAAATCCTTTCATTATTCTGGCTTTTGTAAGTACAAGTCTGTGTATTTTTTGCAAAGGATCTCAATCTCGTATGCTTGAAGCTGTCGGGGATGGACGTGAAACGTAAGACATTTAATGCTAAATGTTTTTTCGTCTCACGTTTCACGTTCACAGCTTGCTGCGCCAAGAATCTATTCTGGTAGTCAGTTGAAACTTTTCTTTGGTCCTACTCCGGTAATTTCTCCCATCGATCCTGTAATTTTTTCATTACCTGTGGCAGAGTTGTGTATTCCATCTCTTCCATCGGTAATCGATGCGGCTCAAATGGCCCATGTCGTCGCATCTGGTCAGCCAGGATGTTGCACATTCGTCGGGACTCATCGAATCCAGGATCGTCAAACATATCGCGGGGACCGATTAGACGACCATTTGCCAATTGAAAGCCCAGGGCAATCACACGTGGGGGACCATCAAATCGGCTGGGTGTTGCCTGATTTACTGATACGGGCATTAAAGGACCGTAATGAGATCCCCGCATAAAACCCTCAACAATATGAGGCATGGTGAAAGGTTCCAAAACTTCTCCTACAGCCGGGAAATCTCCTTGACACCGCACAATACCCACAGGGTCATCCTTACCGACATATTTGCCGGCTATGAGTGCCAGTCTCTGGGTAGACGTGACAGCAGCAATGTTGCCGTTTTTCGAGTACACTGCTTTAATCATATATCGTCCCATAGCACCGATGAATACGAGTAAGTCATAGAGTTCATCAGGTGCGTTAAAAAAAATACGTTTTTGTTCTTTGACGTCGTGTACCTCAAAATGAAAGCCAGCGTGCAAGCTCGGGGCAATGATAAGTCCGGCAGTGTTGAAAGGGTCAGCAAACATTTTATAGAGTGGCAAATTCCATGCTCCTGCTGAGGTCTTATCAGCCATAAAGATTATGACTGGCTCAGCCTCCCGCTCTTTTAATTCCATCTCAGCTACACCAGGGCCCATGCCTTTGACGTTACCAGAAAAAGCATCGGAAAGGAGGTCCTGCCCCGCACCATACAATTTGAGCTGTCGGGCTATTTCGGTGCAACTCTCAAAAATCTCCCATGTCAATTGATGGATATTATTGTTATCTACACCTTTATGATGAGTCATAATAAGCTCTAGATCGTCGCCACAAGCGGTGACGTGAAAATCTACAAGGATCTCCTCTTTTTGGGCGTCTCCCAGACGAGCCTTTGCCTCATCGAGCAGTTCTTCGTGCATTGCGGAATGCCCCACAAAGCCCCCTACGTCAGCCTTGATTACACTGAGTGTAATCTTATCTTCCATTGTACCCTCCTATGTGAATTTCTATTGTCCATGCTACCAATCACTAACTGATTTATCATAAGTATATATGCCTTCTCATGCAGTTTGCTAACCTCAAAAATATCCTGATTGTTTATGCTCTACCCCTTTACCTCCGCCTTAGCCTATTAAACCTCAACCACTTTAATTTTCACTTTCTTCAAATCCTTCTCTCCAAGCCCATGCTCGAATGCTTTATTGATCATGATAATATCTTTTGCCTCAAGTCCCCACAACGTGCAGCAATAAGCATCAATAGCCACCCGATCCGTTCCAACGACTACCTTCTGCGGTTTAATCAATTCACCAGGACCGAAAGGACCATTGGTAGTAATAAATTCAGTGGCATCGACAATGCAGAGATTAGGTTTGATGATCATATTCAAATCAGCGATACATTGATCGAGGTGGGTAATCGCATTAATATTCGTTTTCCAATCCTTTTGGTGAAAAGTACGGTTATATATGGGAGCGTTTAAGCCCATTAAATTTTTCAGTGTGCCCGTAAACTTATTCCCCGCATGATCTTTAGTAATGGGCATATTGATGAAAACATCATAATCATAAAACGCATTCATGATGCTCGCCTCTTTAAGTGCTTTTCCATTCGGAATCGAAACGACTTTAAATTGGGACTCATCTGTCTTATCGACCATCACCAGTTTTGTACCTTCCACTTGAATCACTTTCAATAAACCCGTATTTTCCCAATTTTGCTCGGATAACCAGCTTAGACAGCTAATTTCCTTTGCCCCTGCCTTTTTACACATCTGAATGACTGCCCGTAAAATCTCTGGTTTAGTATACGTTCCAGGATTATTTCTTTGGACATTGGGCAAAAGAGCAACTTTGGAATCTTTCGGGACAAACTTTTTCATTCCGCCCAATTGCTCAACAGCGTTAACGGTATTCTCAAAGTAATTTTCTCCCTTGACGATAGAAATATCAACTTTTCCTTTCCCGTAAACTAATTTTGTAAAAAAACTACTTCCAATCAGTGAACATGCGCTAAAAGCTGCGCTCTTTTTGATGAACGAACGACGAGTTAATCTTGTGGACATGACTTTTCTCCTTTTTAAAATCGATTAGTTTTATGCGAATTTATTTTTCTGAATCAAGACCAATTTGTGAATAGTGATTGGTGAATAGTGAGTGAATTATTGAGAGATTGGGGAACTGGGTAATATGGTAATTTGGTAGTTATGAAAATACCCATGAACACTTCAACTCATATACACATTGACTCGTTCCCCAATTTACCTAATTAACAAACTAACCACTCACCACTAACAATTCACCACTCCCAAAGCTATAGTCGACAAATATTCATCCCCCCACTAATTTCAGCAACCAATCCAGTGGAGTAATCAAAATAACCTTTCACCAATCCTACGACAGCTTTACCTACATCATCAGGATAACCCCAACGTTTTTGCGGGATCAGTCCTTCTGCGATCATCTTGTCATATTTATCCTTCACAGCAGCAGTCATATCAGTTTGGATGATACCTGGACGAAGTTCAAATACGTTAATTCCAAATTCTGTAAGCCGATCAGCATAAACACGGGCAGCCTGGCTGATCGCTGCTTTGGACAGGCAGTACTCAGCCCTCGATGGCGAAGAATAATAGGCCGAAATCGAAGAAATAAATATAATATATTGTGTGATCGAAGGGTCTTTTTTGTGCTGTTGAATCATCTGTTTAGCGACTTTTTGGGTCAGAAAAAATGGTCCTTTGGCATTAATAGTCATCACTCGATCATAACTATCGGACGTGGTTTCGAGCACATCCAATCGCTGTCTTGGCGCTACTCCTGCGTTATTCACTAATACGTCAATTCTACCAAATTGTTCGAGCGTTTTCTGGATGAGTTTTTCATGATCCTGCAAATCTGAAATATCACCATGAACAGGCAAAAAATTCATTCCAAATTCTGTAACCCGTTCTTTCACCTCAAAAAGCCCTTTCTCTGTATTTTCTGGTTGGTAGATAATATCCACCCCAACAATATTATAGGCATTTTTCGCCAATTCGAGTACAATCCCTCTGCCAATACCCTGTCCAGCACCTGTTACGATTGCTGTCTTTTTATTCATTCCTCTCTTTCTCCCATTCGAAATTTAAAATCAATCTTTATCCTTATTTGAACTTCTCACTTCAATTATAATACGCTCCAAGTCATCTTTGATTTCCTTCTCATTATAATCATGACATCGAAAACGAGCTAAAATCTCATCAAACCTTTGCTCTTGCTCTTGATCATCAATTCTTTGCAGATATGGCTTCAAAGCAATTCTATCACTTTTAGGTAACATATCAGCTAATACAATAAGATTTTCAAACTTTGGTTTATCAGTAATTATTATTTGAGACATAATTTTGATCCTTCCCAAAATTTTAACTCCCAACGGATTATAAAACTCCTACGGATATTTTTGAAAAAATTTTCATCTGTTGGACTGTTTCTATCAGTTGGAAAAAATTTATTTGACAATATTATTCCTCATATACTCATTCCACACATTTTCAAACCAGGTATCTTCCAGAGGAATTGGGCGAATATCGACCCATTGTTTTTTTACATGAAAATCATCATCCAGATAAATCTCTAAAATTTTCTGATTTACAAATGCCTTTTCATCATTCAGACTGAACTTCCATTCA
>JABAOC010004650.1_pt1 | contig 13266 bp, 16 predicted proteins | sample 7062161 | NCBI WGS metagenome assembly JABAOC01 (sample SAMN14538625, study PRJNA623070) | marine sediment metagenome | biome: marine biome [ENVO:00000428]; feature: marine pelagic biome [ENVO:01000023]; material: deep marine sediment [ENVO:00002113] | place: India: Gulf of Khambhat ... | reverse complement strand
GAAACGGCCCTTGTTACGGCCGAGTAGAAGCCCTGGCCCAAGGAGCACGCGAGGGAAGACTGTAGTTTTAGGTAGTCATTCGAGCAGAATCAGAGAAACCGAGTTGATTGAGCAGTACCTGAAGCAAGCAGTAAGCGGCGCCGAGCGCCGCCAAATCTCACCTCAAAGGAGGCCGGAAATGAGAAGGTCGTGCATGTTGACTGTAGTTGGTGCTGTAGTGCTGTTGTTCGTGCTCAGTGTCGGGGCTAGTTGGGCAACTATCACAACGATTTACCCAGCGAGAGACTGGGCATGTGCCACTGATCAGGGAACGAGCCTCGATCGGAGCAGTGTTCCCGCATGGGCTGTCCAAGGAACGACCAGCAAGGTAACTGCCTTAAGTGATGACAGTGATACGACATATATCTACGATTTCAACGACCCTATAGTAAGTGACACCTATGGCTTTGAAAACGATGTCTTTACAGGTACCGCCACCAGTGTTCAGATCCGCGTAAGGGGCAACAGGGGAAGTAGCGGCTGGTGCAAAGGACTTCTCGGGTTGAAGAATGGCAGCACGTCAAACAACCTCTTCAACCTGTCAACAGGTGATTTGGCGTGGTCGAGTTTGACCTATACTTATGACGGGGCTAGTAGTGGTTGGACAGCGGGGGAGATAAACCAGTTGGTGGTCAGCCTCGAAGCAGGCTCGGGGGTTACTATCGCCGAACTCGAGGTGATCATCAATGGGACGACGACCCTAGACACGAACATAGTCGGTGATGCCTGGAAGACATGTACTGCAGAGAATCCCTCACGCAGCGCCGTATATGCTAACACCCCCCCAGAAGAGGAGCCGCAGATCTTTGCCAACACTTACGGGTTCCCGGACGATGAGTTTACAGGCACCGCAAAGAGGCAGGAAATTTGGGGTCACGGTATGAGGTGTTCGTCAACGGGTCCAACGCTGACCGCCTTTACCAATCTTCTCGGCGCTGCTACCAAGGATGACACTCTCGGCTTGCCCATGCTTGATTGTGACAAGTCAGTTATTACCTACAACGGCCCCGAGGGTGGTTGGACACAGCAAGAGATAAATGATATGACCACCACTCTCTTCATTGATCCGCTGCAGTTCATCGTTCGCTTGACCAACGCTGACGGCGAGACTGCCATGTGGAACAAGGTGTACTCCTCAACAACACCTTACCTGCTGGACATGTGTAAATGGAAGCCTTCCTCAAAGCCACATATCCCAGGGCTGGGTGGAGATGATCATGAATATGATCATGAAGCGGCTCCCAACCATGTGTCCCTCATAGCCGACAGCAGTGACACCACCTACATCTCCGTTCAAGGCACCACCAGGAAGAGTGAGACCTTCGCCATGGGTCAGGTGGATCTTGGCGGCAATAACGCCTACAGGATAGACATATATCTTAGGGGCAGCAGATACAAGTACAGCTCCCCTTCTGTCATCAACTGCAAGGCAACGACGAATCTCCCAGGTGCCACACGGGTGGGTGATGCTTACTACACCTTCCCACGCACGGGCATCGGTAGTGATTACATGAGATATGATGGCAACTGGTCACAGGAAGACCTGGACGACCTGCTCATTACCGTCGAATCCAGTGGCGGGGGTTCTTCATCGAATCACGTAGTCAAAGTGTATAAGGCTTGGGCCAAAGTCTACTACTGAACCTGAGCACCGGCGCTTCCAACCTGGTAAGAGAACGAAAATAGCAGCGGCTTGGGCACAGGGCCCAGGCCGCTGTCTTTAGTCTATGCCGGAAGTCGAAATTGCGGCTTCCTACGTATCCATACAGCGATTGCTAGCTTATGGCGATTTTCGGCCGCATTTTGGGCGAATTGCGGCCCTTTACTTGTGGTGCCCAAATACGCTATACTAACTGGTCTGGTATGGTCTGAAATGCTTTCGAGGAGCAATCTATGCCGCGGTTGAATCCCGCTGACTACAATCTTGAAGAAAAACTGATTAGCCTGAACCCGGTGGCCAAGGTGCACTCCGGAGGCCGCACCCGGCGCTGGACCGCCCTGGTGACGGTGGGTGATGCGGAAGCCGGAGTGGTCGGTGTCGGCCTGGGCAAGGCGGCCGAGGTGTCAGATGCCATCTCAAAGGGCATGGATGAGGCCCGTAAGGGCCTCGTCCAGGTGAGCCGCCTCGGCACCACGATTCCACACGAGGTAAGGATGCGCTACAGCCGCGCCGAGGTAATACTGAGGCCGGCCTCCCCTGGAACCGGGGTAATCGCCGGTGGAGCAGTGCGGGCGGTGGCGGAGGCGGCCGGTATCCGCGACCTGTTGAGCAAATCCCTGGGCTCCGCAAATCCGGTCAATATTGCCCGCGCCACCCTGGAGGGGCTGAAATCCTTGCGTAACGCGGCGATGGTGGCGGAAATGCGAGACAAGGCTCCTGATGAGGTTGCTCCCTCCTGGCAATTGGTGGTGGCGGAGCAACCGGCAGAGCCGAGCGAAGAAGAAGTGACAGAGCTGAAGGAACAACAGCCGGTTTCCGAGGCTGTTGAGAGTGAGGATAAAGAACCCGTATGAGCAGCAAAGAGAGTAAGAAAGTCAAGATCACCTTACGCCGGTCACTCAGCGGACGGCCCCGAGATCAGAGAGACACCGTTCACGCTCTAGGGCTGAAGAAGATAAGCCAGAGCCGGCTGCATCCGGATAACCCGCAGATTCGCGGTATGGCGCGCAAGATCGCGCATTTGGTGGAGGTGGAAGAGACCACATGAGGCTGCACGAACTAACCCCGGCCGCGGGATCAAGACATCGAACCAAGCGAGTGGGTCGCGGCATCGGCTCCGGACATGGCAAGACCGCATGTCGCGGCGACAAAGGCCAGAAGGCTCGGACCACGATCCGTCCCGGCTTCGAGGGAGGCCAAACCCCCCTCTATATGCGGCTGCGTAAACACGGCGGCCGCGGCAAAGGGGCCATGCCTCAACGCATGTTCAAGCGCGAACATGCGGTCCTCAATGTCAGTTCTCTGCAGCGTATTGCCGAAAAGGTGGGAAAAGAAGCGGTGATCACCCCCCAACTCCTCCTGGAGAAGCGCCTCCTGCGCAAACTCGGCGCGGGATTGCGGGTGTTGGGAGGAGGAGAGTTGAATCTGCCTATCACGGTGCATGCTCATCATTTCTCCCAATCCGCCAAGGAGAGGATAGAGGCGGCGGGAGGCCGCGCCGTGGTTCTTGCAGCGAGGGCATTGGGGCCCGCCCAAGAAGACTCCGCCTCAGCTGCCGCGGAAGAGGTGAACTGAGATGCCGGGTCCTCTGGCCAACATGGCCGCAGCATTTCGCGTTCCCGACCTGAGAAAGCGCATTCTCTTTGTGCTTTCCATGTTCGGGGTCTTCGTCATCGGCCTGCATATCCCCATTCCACATGTGAATCGGGATGCCATGGAGAGGCTGGTCTCCGGCGGGGCGCTGTTGGGCCTCTTCGACATCTTCTCCGGAGGCGCTTTCCGGCGATTCTCCATCCTCGCCATGTCCATCACCCCCTACATCAATGCCTCCATCATCTTTCAACTGCTGGGAGTGGCGGTGCCCTCCATTGCGCGGGTGGCAAAAGAAGGTGAAAGCGGCCGCAAGAAGATATCCCAATGGACCCGCTATCTTACCGTTGCCCTCGCCTTGCTCCAGGGCACAGGTATCTGTCTGATGCTTCGCCGCACTCAGCCGGATCCGGTTATCGAGACCGGAGGATTCGGACTGATACCGATAGTAGTCACCCTTGCCGCAGGCACTTGTTTCCTCATGTGGATGGGAGAGCAGATCACCGACAAGGGCATCGGCAACGGTATCTCTCTCGTCATCTTCTGCGGCATTCTGGTTCGCCTTCCTGTGGATATCGGACTGACCTTTCGAGGCCTGCAAGCCGGTGCATTCACTTGGTTCAATGTGGCTTTTCTCTTCGTCATCCTCGTTGCCACCATTGCCTTCATTGTCTTCATCCAACAGGGGTCTCGCAAGATTCCAATTCAACATGCCCGCCGCGTAATCGGTAATCGCATCTACGGCGGCTCCAGCACCAATCTTCCCATCCGCGTGAACACCGCCGGAGTCATTCCCATCATCTTCGCCATCTCCATTGCCCTGCTGCCAACCCAGATTCTTCAGTTCGTCGGCCCCGCCTTGGAGAGGAGCTCTCCGGAGTGGGGTGCCAGACTGGCCGGTCTTGCCGAGCAACTTTACCCGGGTAACAATCCCTGGTACTCGGCCTTCTACTTCTCTCTCGTAGTCTTTTTCACTTATTTCTATACCGCCGTGACTTTCAATGTGGCCGATGTTGCTGACAACCTGAAGAAATCAGGGGGGTACATTCCAGGCATTCGCCCCGGCAAATCCACGGAACAATTCCTAGACCGTGTCCTCACCCGCGTCACTCTTGCAGGAGCAACCTTCCTGGGTATTGTCGCTCTGCTTCAATACTACGTGAATGATATAACCAAGGTGACCTCCTTCTCGATCGTGGGGGGAACCTCCCTGCTCATCGTTGTCGGAGTCGCCTTAGAAACCATGCAGCAAATCGAGGCCCATCTCGTGATGCGGCAATACGAGGGGTTCATAAAATAAATGAGGATTGCTCTCTTTGGCCCTCCAGGGGCGGGAAAAGGAACCATAGCAGGTGTGTTGGTGAAGCGCACCGGCGCAGTCCACATAGCCGCCGGAGACCTGTTGCGGGCGGAACTGGCGAAAGAGAGCGATCTCGGCGAGCGCGCCCGTTCACATATGGAGAAGGGTGAACTGGTGCCCGATAGCCTGGTAAGCACCATATTTGAGCACAACCTTGCTCGGCGGGACTTAAGCCGGGGCTTCATCGTGGACGGTTTTCCTCGCACAATCGTGCAGGCAGAGATGCTGGATCGCTTTCTGTCCGAGCATAAGCAGAACCTGGAGGCGGTGTTTGACCTGAAGGTGGAAGAGGAGTTGATTATTCGCCGACTTTCTGGCAGAATAATCTGTCCGGCCTGTGAAGCTATCTACAATGTGTATACCCTGCCGCCCAAGGTCGAGGGCAAATGCGACAACTGCGGTGTGGACCTGGTTCAACGGAAGGATGACCGCCCCGAGGCCGTCGCAGTCCGGCTTCGGGTGTATAGGGAACAGACCGAGCCATTGTTGAAATACTACCGTCCGCGCAGCCTCTTGCACGAGGTAAATGCCGGCACAGGGGCGGAGTCAGCCGCGGATGAGATATTGAAGGCCCTTAACAGCAAACGGCAGGCAGTAACGGCGAAGGAGTGATGTGATATACTGCTAGACCGGCGAACAGCAAGAACTTCGAGTCGCGATGGGAAGTAAGCCGGTACTGAAAACTCAAGAAGAGATTGAAATGATGCGCCGCGCGGGGCGCATTGTTGGCGTCTGCCTGCGCAAGATACGGGAAACGGCCGTGCCCGGGATCAGCGGCGAGGAACTTGATGCCCTCATGGAGGTAACCATCCGGGGACTTGGCGGGCGGCCCTCTTTCAAAGGGTATGGAGGCTTTCCGGCAAATTTCTGCCTCTCCATAAACGATGAAGTGGTGCACGGGATACCGGACTGCCGAGTCATCAGAGAAGGGGACATTGTAAGCGCGGATGTGGGAGCAGTGGTAGATGGTTATCACGCCGACGCCGCCATAACATTTGGGGTGGGAGAGATCTCAGCGGAAGCGAAAAAATTGATCGGGGTAACCAAAGCGGCGCTCTTCATGGGGATAGACCAGGCGCGAGTTGGCAAGCGACTGGTGGACATAGCTCGGGCTATCCAGAACTATGTGGAGAAAGCGGGTTATTCGGTGGTAAGAGACCTGGTGGGGCATGGTGTAGGTCGTGAGATGCACGAACCTCCCCAGGTGCCCAATACTGTCATTCCTGGGCGCTCTCCCTCGCTCAAAGCGGGGATGACCTTGGCGATAGAGCCCATGGTCAATATGGGGGACTGGAAAATACGGCGAGAGGCGGATGGATGGACCTATCGCACCTGTGATGGTTCGCTTGCCGCTCACTTTGAACATACTGTAGCGATTACTGAGAAAGGCCCTCTTATCCTCAGTCGTGAGGATGAGGCTGAGGCAATCGCCACGTAATCGAGGAAATCGGAATGACAGGGCCGGGAGGCGGAAGACTGAAGAGAAGGCGGGGACGTTCAAAACGCAAATCCGGGAAGACATCTACTGGCCCCCGTCAGGGGACGCAGGCGCAGGCCGCCGGCCTGGAGGTCGAGGGGGTAGTCGTGGAGACACTCCCCAACGCCATGTTCCGGGTGGAGTCTGACCAGGGCCACAAGATTCTGGCCCATGTGTCAGGAAAGATGAGGATGTATTTCATCCGCATTCTATCTGGAGACAGAGTGCGGGTGGAAGTGTCCCCATATGATTTGACGAGAGGAAGGATCATCTATCGCTATAAATAGGCCTGGCGGTCACAAAGCGACCTGGGCATGGATGCTGCAAAGGTAAAGAGATGAAAGTGCGAGCTTCGGTTCGAAAAATCTGTGAGCAGTGCAAAATCATTCGCAGACACGGCAAGGTCAGGGTGATCTGCGAAAAGCCTAAACACAAACAGGTGCAAGGATAGCGCGATGGCGAGGATTGCAGGTATAGATTTGCCCAGAGACAAGCGGGTGGAGATCGGTCTTACTCGCATCTATGGGATAGGGCCTTCTGTGAGCAAGCGGATACTCGCCGCCTCCGGAGTGAGCCCGGATACGAAAATAAAAGACCTCACGGAGGCCGAGGTTTCTCGGCTCAGAGAGATCGTGGAGCGCGACTACCGCGTAGAAGGGGATCTGCGCCGCGCCGTCACCGGCAACATACAGCGGTTGGTGGAGATCAGTTGCTATCGCGGCATACGTCACCGCCGAGGATTACCGGTGAGAGGCCAGCGCACCTCCACAAACGCGCGCACTCGCAAAGGCCCTCGCCGTAGCGTAGGGATAAAGCGCAGCAAGAAGATGCCGTAACAGAAGCGGCGGTTTACAGGGCGTCATTGGATTGAGCGCACTTGAGAGGATACTGCCCGGCGGCGAACAGGAAAGAAGAATCATGGCGAAAAAAGGCGGAAAGAAGAAAGAGCGCAAGGGGGTCGTTCACGGACGTGCTTATATCAGATCGACCTTTAACAACACCATCGTTTCCATAACAGACCCGGCAGGAGAAGTGATATCGTGGGCCTCCGGCGGCTCTTCAGGTCAGAAAGGCACACGCAAAGGCACTCCCTTCGCCGCCAGGCAGGTGGCGGAGGCGGCCGCGCGGCGCGCCGTGGATCAAGGGATGCGGCGGGTGGATGTGTATGTGAGAGGCCCCGGCGGAGGTCGGGAAACTGCGATTCGCGCCCTGCAGACGAGCGGTCTGGAGATCACCTCCATTCGGGACGTTACGCCCATTCCCCATAATGGATGCCGCCCCCCCAAGCGCAGGAGAGTGTGAAGACAACAAGAGGAGAGGCTTGAGTTTCGATGGGAAGATTTTGCGAACCAATGTGCCGGATCTGCCGTAGGGAAGGAGCGAAGCTCTTTTTGAAGGGCGAGCGTTGCTATACCCCCAAATGCGCCTTCGAGCGACGCACCTACCCTCCCGGTCAGCACGGGCAGGCGAGAAGGAGAAAGATTTCCGACTACGGAGCCCAACTCCGGGAAAAGCAGAAACTGCGGCACACCTATCGCCTTTCCGAGAGGCAGTTCCACCGCATCTTCGAGCAGGCCTCCAAGATGAAAGGCGTCACCGGCGAAGCCTTCCTCACACTGCTTGAGCGGCGTTTGGATAACATTGTGTTTCGGTTGGGCCTGGCGAGCAGCCGCAACCAGGCGCGAATACAGGTAAGTCATGGACATTTCCAGGTAAACGGCCGATGGGTGAACATCCCCTCTTATTTGGTGAAGGCTGGAGACGTTATTTCGATAGCCCCCAAGAGCCGCCAGAAACCGGCCATTCAACACGCCCTCTCTATGGGGAGACCTGTGCCCGCTTGGCTGCAATGGGACCCTGATTCTTTCTCCGGCCGCGTCATCAATCTCCCCTCTCGTGGTGAGATTGATACTCAGGTCGCCGAACAGTTGGTTGTGGAGTACTATTCCCGGTAACGAGGCCGACATCGTCAGGCCTCTTTCCCATCAGGAGAAGCGCGTATGGCAATGATGGAGACAATGCCGCACACAGAGCGGCTCGATTCAGGCGAGGACAAGACCTATGGCAAGTTCTCGGTGGAGCCATTGGAGCGCGGCTACGGCCATACTCTCGGGAGCGCACTGCGGCGAGTGTTGCTTTCCTCCATTCCGGGACTGGCCATCACCTCACTTACTATAGAGGGCGCCTCACACGAGTTCTCTGTGTTGCCGGGAGTGGTGGAAGACACCACGGAGGTCCTGCTCAACCTTCGAGATGTGGCTTTTCGCCTTCTGCCCCCGTCTGAAGAGTCCGCGCTGCCCGCTTCCGAAGCCGCGGAAGGGCCCTGGCGGCTGCGGATCGACCGCAAGGGAGCAGGCGAAGTGCTTGCCGCGGATTTGGAATGTCCAAGTGATGTTGAGGTCATCACTCCCCACGTTCATATCGCAACATTGGACAATGACGAGGCCTCCCTGGTGATAGAGATGGAACTCCGCCAGGGCACCGGCTATATGCCCGCCGAGGCGCAGGACCGAAGCGGCCATCCTATCGGTACCATCCCCGTGGACAGCATCTTCTCTCCGGTGCGCAAAGTCGCCTACTGGGTGGAATCCTGTCGTGTGGGCCAACAGACTGACTATGACCGGCTCATCCTGGAGGTGACCACAAACGGCACCCTGGAGCCCGCTGAGGCCATTAGTGAAGCCGCGAAAACACTGGATCGATATCTCATCCTCTTCTTCGACTTCATGCAGCAGCCAGAGGAGATGGCCGCGCCGCAGGAGGAGGCGAGACCGCGGGTTCTGGATACCCGTGTCGAAGAACTGGACTTCTCCGTACGCACCTTCAACTGCCTGCGCAGAGAGGGAGTGGCCACTGTCGGAGAACTGATTGAGAAGACGCCGTCGGACCTGCTCGCCATCCGCAACTTCGGCAAGAAGTCTCTCTCCGAGGTGCATGAGAAGCTCGAAAGTATGGGCCTCGCTCTGCCCGGAGGAGAAGCCGTGGCGCGGGAACCGGAGGAGGAAGAAGAAGAAGAGGAGGAGGTATAGGTCCGCATGGCGCACCGCACTACAAGAAGAAAACTGGGCCGCGCCACTGATCAACGGATGGCTCTCCTGAGGAGTCTGATAAGCGCACTGCTGTGGCATGGGAAGATCGTAACAACCGAGGCGAAAGCCAAGGAAGCCAAATCAATCGCAGAAAGACTTATCACACTGGCCCGCACCGATACCGCAGCAAATCGCCGGCAAGCCCGGCAGATACTGTATCCCGTCAAGACCACCTATACCGTGCAGCGGTCCGAAGGAGACCCCGTCGAGGTGAAGCGCCGCCGCAATAAACCCGGCTCAGTGGATACCGCCATCTCAAGGCTCTTCAACGAGATCGGCCCACAGTATGAGGAGCGTCAGGGAGGCTATGTCCGAATGGTAAGGCTGGGGGCGATACCCCCTCGTGAGGGTTCACTCCGCACAAGCCGAGCCGCTCGGCGTGGCGATGGGGCGGTCATGGTCAAACTTGAATTAGTTGACTATGTGCCTCCGGCCGCGGCCTAGACTGCGCGATTATGCGGAATCTTCGGCTAACATTGGAATATGATGGCAGCGGTTTCAGCGGATTTCAGCGCCAACCGAACCGTCGTACGGTTCAAGGAGAACTGGAGGGAACACTTTCTCAGTTGCTGAAAGAACCTATAAAGATAATCGGCGCAGGCCGTACGGACGCAGGCGTCCATGCTACCGGTCAAGCGGTGAATTTCGCCACTACGAAACTGATTCCCGTGGAGAGCGCGGCGGAGGCATTCAACACCGCCTTGCCTGCAGATCTGGTGATAAGGAAGGTCGAAGAAGTAGAATTGAGTTTTCATGCCCGGCGAATGGCGAAGAGCCGCACTTATCGTTATACCGCGCTGAATCAACCTATGCGCTCCGCCAGGCTGGGCCGTTTCGTCGGATGGGTGGCTCGTCCTATGGCGCTGGAGCCGATGAACGAGGCCGCGAAATTGCTCCTGGGCGAGCACGATTTCGCCGCCTTTCAGGCCTCCGGCAGCCCGACGAAGTCAACCTTCCGGCGCTTATTGCTGACCGCCTGCAAGCGGCTTGGCAATCTGGTGTGGATTGTCCTGGAGGCAGATGCGTTTCTCTATCAGATGGCGAGGATAATCGTTGCCTCCTTGTTCTTGGTCGGAACCGGTGAGCGAAAAACGGAATGGATTGCGTCTCTGCTGGAGAGCCGGGATCGCCGTCTTGCTCCACCTCCGGCGCCGCCGCAGGGACTCTGTTTGGTGAATGTGCGTTATTGAGGCTTTGGTGACTTATGGTGAAATCAGATAAGAGTTATTCTGCAAACCCGCAGTCCGCGCGCGCCGCGCGAAAATGGCTTTTGGTGGATGCTGACGGCAAAGTCCTGGGGCGTCTGGCCGCGGATGTCGCCGCCATCCTGCGGGGCAAACACAAGCCCATCTTCACTCCACACGTGGATTGTGGAGACCATGTGGTGGTGATAAATGCGGACCGCATCCGGTTGACCGGAGACAAAAATGAAACGAAGACTCGCTACCGACATTCCACCTATCCCGGAGGCCTGAAAGAAGAGCCTTACGGGTTGATGCTTAAGAAGGACCCGGCGCGGGCCTTCCGGCTCGCCGTCCGGGGGATGCTGCCCCGTAACAACTTGGGCAGAATGATGCTGCGAAAACTGAAAGTATATGCCGGAGCCGAGCACCCACACAGCGCCCAAGGCCCAGTGGCAATAGACCTGCCTCACACTCGGAAAACGGCAAGAGCGAGTGAGTGATCATGCCAAATAGTCATTACGCGACTGGACATCGAAAAACCTCCGCCGCAAAGGTGTGGCTTTTCCCGGGAACGGGAGAAATCACAATAAATGGCAAGCCCGCGCGAGAGCATTTCCAGCGCGACTCATTGGAGAGCATGGTTCAGGAGCCATTCGAAGTCACTCAAACAGAGGGTCGCTTTGATGTCAAAGCCACCTGTGTGGGCGGGGGTATCGCAGGCCAGGCAGGTGCTCTGCGCCACGGCATCTCCCGCGCGCTTGTTGCCTTCGATGAGAGCCTTAGAACCACACTGCGCCGGGGAGGATTCCTCACCCGTGATCCCAGAGTAAAAGAGCGCAAGCACGCCGGCTTCCGGCGCGCCCGCCGCGGCAAACAGTTCTCCAAGCGCTGATCCTTCAGCAGTGCTTTCCGATAAGGTTGCCGACTATTTCCTCCGAAGAGGCCCCCATGGCAGAGGCTCGTTTCCGCATTGGAGTTGATGTCGGCGGCACTTTCACCCACGCGGTGGCGCTGGAGGCTGAGAACCTTTCCCTCCTGGGCAAGGCGAAAGTACTTACTACCCACGGTGCTCCCGAAGGGGTGGCCCTCGGAGTTACTCAAGCCCTCTCTCTGCTGCTGCAAGAGACCGGTATTTCCCCCGCCGAAGTCGGCTTCATCGCCCATTCCACCACCCAGGCCACCAATGCCCTGCTGGAAGGAGATGTTGCGCCGGTGGGGATTCTCGCCACAGGAAGAGGCCTGCAAGGCTGGAGAGTCCGCGGCCAGACCCGGCTGGGGAACATCCCGCTTGGCGGAGGGCGGCATCTGCCCACTTTCCATTCCTACCTGAACACACAAGGACTTTCTGAGCAGGCGCCACAGGCAATCCAACAACTGAAATCCGAGGGAGCCCGCGCCCTCGTTGTCGCCGAAGCATTCTCTGTGGATGATCCGGCGCGGGAACAATCACTCATCGAGCAGTCCCGCGAGGCGGACCTTCTCGCCACCGGCACACACGAAATCTCCGGGCTCTATGGGCTGAAAATACGCACTCGCACCGCCGCGCTAAATGCCTCCATATTGCCCCGCATGATGGAGACCGCGGCAATGACCGAAGCGAGTGTGCAGCAAGCCGGAATCACTGCCCCCCTTATGGTCATGCGCTCTGACGGCGGAGTGATGAGCATGACCGAGGTTCGCCGCAGGCCTCTATTGACCATCCTGTCCGGTCCCGCCGCAGGTGTGGCCGCGGCGCTCATGTTCGTGCGCATCAGTGAAGGAGTGTTCCTCGAAGTGGGAGGTACCTCCACCGACATCTCCCTTATCAGTCTGGGACGGGCGCGCCTGCGCAGCGCGGAGGTCGGCGGCCGGCGGCTCTTTCTGCGTACCTTGGATGTGCGTACCATGGGCCTTGGCGGCGGCTCCATGGTCAGATTGAAGGGAGCGGCTCCGAGAGATGTTGGGCCCCGATCCGCCCATATCGCGGGCCTGCCTTATTGCTGTTTCTCTTCTCCGCAGCAACTTCGAGGCGCGAAGATAGTCCTCGGTTCCCCTGTCGCCGGTGATCCCGCCGATTATGTATTGCTGGAATCTCCCGCCGGGGAAAGATTCGCGCTGACTCTCACCTGCGCGGCAAATGCCTCCGATGCTTTGCCCCCAGAGGACTATGCCAGAGGTAACGTGGAATCCGCGGCCATCGCTTTCTCCGCCCTCGCGGAGTTCTGTGGGAGGCCTTCCGATGGCATCGCTCTGGCGCAAGAAGTACTGAGCATCGCGGCTGAGAAGACTCGGCAAGTAGTCGAAAAACTGGCAATGGAATATGAAGCGGACCGGGAGACAATGACACTTGTCGGCGGCGGGGGAGGAGCCGGGGCGCTCGTGCCGACACTCGGCAAGGCGATGGGCGTGGCCCATCAGATTTGCCCCCAGGCGGAAGTGATCTCCGCCATCGGGGTGGCTCTGGCACTAGTGCGGGAAAGCATAGAGCGCACCATCCCCAATGCCACGCCCGAGGACCTGCTGCAGATTCGGCGGGAGGCCGAACAAGGAGCCGTCCGCTCCGGCGCCGCGCCGGAAACCATTTCGGTCGAGGTGGAAGTGGATCCACTCAGGAATATCGTGCGCGCCATCGCCAGCGGCGCCACTGAACTAAGAGAGCGGGATCTGTCGAGCCGGGAGGTGACAGAGGAGGAGCGCCTGCAGGCGGCCGCGTCTTCCCTCAATGTGCCCGGAGAAGAAGTCCGATTGCTCGCCGGGGCGGGCCGCATGTACGCCTATGGCGCGGCCATCGAAAAGGCCGCCGCGCTGGGGCTCTCCCGGTCAGTGCAACAGCCGGTCAGATTGCTGGACGCGGAAGGGATCGTGCGCCTGCAACTCGCCCATGGCGA
>JABAOC010017490.1_pt1 | contig 13267 bp, 6 predicted proteins | sample 7062161 | NCBI WGS metagenome assembly JABAOC01 (sample SAMN14538625, study PRJNA623070) | marine sediment metagenome | biome: marine biome [ENVO:00000428]; feature: marine pelagic biome [ENVO:01000023]; material: deep marine sediment [ENVO:00002113] | place: India: Gulf of Khambhat ... | reverse complement strand
AACAGCTTGATGAATTTTTTTCGCCTGAAAGCTTCGAAGCTGGGCATCAATTTTCTTATCAGCTTGAGCAAAATATGGAGGTTTTAGAATTTTCTTTAAGGAAATGGGCTTCCTTTTCATGATCAATTTAAATAGGTCCTTGGCATGGATAGAGCCCAAAATATCTTTTCCTCTCATCACAGGAAATCTTGTATAGCCGGTCTTTTTAATTGTCTTCAAAATCTCTTCCTCAGGCGCATCTATATTCAAAATGGCCATTTTTTCTTTTGGTATCATAATTTCTTTAACGCTTTNNTATTCAAAATTGCCATTTTCTCTTTTGGTATCATAACTTCTCCAATGCTTTTATCGTTTAAAGTAAAAACCCGTGAAAGAATTTTCCTTTCCTGCGAAGTTATGGCACCAGCGTGCTCACTTACTTTAATGTATGTTTTTAGTTCAGCCTCTGTAAGGAGAGGTTTTTTAATTTTCGCAACATCTACACCCAATAAAGATAAAATTTTGTTGCTTATAAATGTTACTCCAGTTATTACGGGATTAAAAAGAGCCTCGATGACTCGAAGAACCGGAGCGGTTATAAATGACACGCGTTCGTTGAAATGTTTAGCGTAGATCTTGGGTGTAATCTCGGCAAAAATCAAAATAACAAGAGTCAAGACAACTGTAACGTAAGCAATCCCCTTCTGCCCCCAAATTGAAATAGCAAGAGCCGTAGCAATCGCCGACATGGCTACATTTACTAAATTGTTTCCCAGTAAAACGGTTCCAATTAATCTCTCGGGTTTCTTTAATACCTTCTCGACAACCTTGACTCTATGCGGCTTTGTGATGGCCAAATGTCTCAAGCGGAGCTTACTGATAGCCATCAAAGCTGTCTCAGAACCTGAAAAAAAGGCAGAAAAGGCTAAAAGCCCCAACAATGAAATAAGCATAAGGATGACATTCATTTCTTTCATGGCTTACCTCTTGTGAAAGTCATATTATTTAGATGAATCATGTCTATATAGAGAACGATTAATCTTTGACAGAACAACACTAACCTCCTCTAAAAAATAATTTAATAGATTATTCTAATCTTTCTTATGGTTTTGTTCTTTGAATCTCAGTTGCGAGGCCTTAATAATCTTTACAGCTTGCTCTCGATCTTCCCATCCTTCAATTCCTGTTTTCTTTTTTTCAAGTTCTTTATAAATCGAGAAAAAGTGTTCAATCTCCTTTAGCAGATGTGGAGGAACATCTGAAAGGCGCTTTATATGAGACCAAAAAGGATCCATAACTGGAACACAAAGAATTTTTTCGTCAGGTCCTTTTTCATCCCACATCCTGAACAAACCAACAGGCCGCGCCTCTATAATACATCCAGGGAAAGTCGGCTCCCAGACTAAAACAAGAGCATCGAGTGGATCTTCATCTCTAGCTAAGGTGTCTATGATAAAACCATAATCACTAGGATAATGAACAGCAGAAAAGAGCATACGATCAAATTTAAACATATTTTTATCTTTATCATATTCATACTTATTTCGACTGCCTTTCGGTATTTCAACCATAACCATAACTTTAAAACTTTCCTTTACTTTACTCAATTTTATCCGCCCTTTATCAAATTCTTCTTTTTTGAGTTAAGTTTTTCTAATTCCTTTCCTATTTTACGAATATTGTGATATCTTATCCAGGAATTTTGCATCGATAAATGCTTAGCTCAGACAATATCTTAGTTCTAGCAGTCATGATAGGGGCCATGCTGTTTTTCATTACTGAGAAGTTCAGAGTAGATCTAACTGCATTGTGTGTTCTTGTAGCCCTGTTACTGCTCGGTTTAATCAAGCCAAATCAGACTTTATATGGCTTTGCGCATCCTGCCACAGCCACGGTAGCGGCCATGTTTGTGTTGAGCGCTGGGATGGTGCGAACAGGCTTAGTGGAATGGCTGGCTCGCCATATGGATAAAATTGCTGGCAAAACCCAAACACGATTGATCTTTGTGCTGTGTATCACTATAGCTCCCATCTCAGCCTTTATCATCAATTCAGCCACAGTTGCCATTTTCATCCCGGTCGCTATCGCTCTGGCTAGCACAAGAAAAATACTTCCTTCACGAGTTTTGATGCCGCTTTCCTTCGCCAGTCAGTTTGGTGGTGTTTGCACTTTGATCGGCACATCAACTAACATTTTGGTTAACGCCATAATCATTTCCTATGGTTTAAAGGGATTTGATCTATTTGAATTCGCGCCCCTTGGACTTATCATGTCTACAATTGGCATCCTTTATTTGATAGGAATCTCAGGCTTACTTTTACCCAAGCGGAGGGGAACCTATCAACAAATCGATAAATATCGTTTGGCTGATTATTTGGCTGAGTTCACAGTAAAGAAGGATTCGCTTATTATCGGAAAAAAATGGGAAAAAATCGAAGCAAAGAATATCAAAGATATTAATCTTATCAAACTCATACGCGATAACAAGGCGACATGGCGGCCCTCAGCAACCCTTATAAGAGAAGGAGACATTCTACTAGTTCATAGTAATGCAGAAAAGCTTATTAAAATGAAAGATAATTTCAAACTCCAAACAAGAGCAGAGGCTATAATTGATGATCGAAAAATGAGCTCTGATGAAGTAAAACTCATAGAGACACTTGTGCCACCCAGGTCCAGTCTAGTGGGACGTACTCTGCTTACCTCTGATTTCCTGCGGCGGTTTAAATGTATCGTACTTGCTATCCAGCGGCGAGGCAAGATTGTAAAGGAACGTTTAGAAAATATACACCTTGATGACGGGGATACTTTGCTCTTACAGTGTGATAAGGAAAATGTTGATCGTCTCTTGAATTCAAGGGATTTAGTCGTTACTAATGAGTTGACCGAGCTTCATCTCCGTAAAAATCGTGCTGCCATCGCCGTGGGCCTTCTTTTATTAGTGGTTGCCTTAGCTACATTTAAAATCGTTCCGATTTTAACTGCAGTTTTAATCGGTGCTATTGGCATGGTTTTAAGCAGGTGTTTGACCCTAGAAGAAGCCTACCGATCTATAGACTGGAAGGTTATTTTCCTGTTAGGCGGTATTCTTCCTCTAGGGCTTGCTTTACAGCAATCCGGCACAGCTACTTGGTTAGCAAATACGATCATGAAACCAGTGATTGATTTGGGACCCCTTGCCGTTTTAGCTATTTTATATTTAGTCACAGCTGTGTTGACTGAATCTATGTCGAATGTGGCAACTGCCATACTTTTGGCTCCAATTGCTTTCTCCATATCTAGCGCTCTGGGAGTAAGCCCACGTCCCTTTTTTATCGCTATCACTTTTGCGGCTTCTACCAGTTTCGCTACCCCAATCGGTTATCAGACAAACACTATGATATATGCACCTGGTGGATACCGCTTTTTCGATTTCACTCGCGTAGGAGTTCCTCTGAACATTCTATTCTGGATAACTGCCGTCATTTTTATTCCGCTCCTTTGGCCCTTTTAAGATTTTACTTTATAGACTTCTACTCATTAGATTTATCTTAATTATCAAAATAGCAGATTTTCTTGTAGAAGGATCAATATCGATTGCACGAAGATTAAAGGTTTCTGATCTCGCAATTGGATTAACTGTCGTTGCTTTCGGAACATCTGCTCCTGAAATGTTTGTGAATATTATCGCCAGCGTTAGGGGAAATACTGATTTTTCAAAAAAAACAACTTAAATGTGACAATTTCGGTATTTTGGAGGACAATTACCAAAGCCAATTTTTAATCTTTCCTTTTATTAGCTCTAGAATGATGTTTTTTTTAACTCATATTGATCTGTCTTTCTCATGTGACCTCCTCGTTTATGATTCATCTTGAAGATTACAGTGTATGACAGTTCAAATTTGGAAAAAAGGTGACAGTTTAAACTTGGAGTAACAATCTTTGAAAGAAAGACTGTGAAATTCAAAGTCGATTCCGTTTTAATTTTAGTTAATTAGGGAATGAATAGAAATCATAGTATAATACGTTTTCATCAAGCGTTGGAGAGCAGTTTGCTTTCTCTCTACAGGAGGATTTATGATGATCATTAATTACCTTAAGTTTAACCATCCAGCAATCTTTATTGCCCTGAGATTCCTGTTCGTTGCTGTCTTGCTCGTCGCATGCAATACGTTTGGGCAGATCGAGGCAAACACGCTTCAGAAAAAGATACCGTGTACAGAACCTATTCCCATAGTTTTTGATCGGGTGTCTCCGGCAGTAGTCTTCATAATAGCAAAATCCATAAACCCCTACCTTGTATCTGATCGTGTAGAAAGCACTTTGGGAACTGGATTTATCGTAGATCGATCGGGGATCATCCTAACAAACTCTCATGTGGTTTATGGCCGGCCCTGGATTGCGGTAACTCTTGACGATGGCACCAGTCTTCCAGCACAGCTCCTTGGGGCTGATCCGCTGTTTGACCTGGCAGTGATAAAAATTCCCGTGCCGTCAGGTAGAAAGCTTCCCACAGTCGCACTGGGTGATTCCAGCCTTCTGCGGGTAGGAGAGGACGTTGTAGCAATCGGAAATCCGCTTGGGCTTAATCAAACCTTGACCCGAGGCGTTGTCTCCGCGATCAACAGGATTATTCCGATGAATCCTTTCTCTCCTCCCAGGCCGCTGATCCAGACGGATACGCCTATAAACCCAGGCAATTCTGGCGGTCCGCTTCTTAATATGTGTGGCGAAGCCATCGGCATCAATACAGCTGCCATTGCTAGTGCTGAGAACATTGGATTCTCAATTCCTATTAACCTTGCCAAAGCGTTATTGCCATCGCTTCTCGAATATGGACGCGTTATCCGGCCATGGATTGGATTTCAAGGGCAGTTTATCGACAGAGACCTACAGGAGCTTCTCAAGATTCCTCTCGTTGAAGGTTTCTTAGTTGAGGTTGTCGAGCCCGAGAGTCCTGCAGAGCAAGCTGGACTGCTAGGTGGCCAATTTGAATTCGCAATAGATGGCGTCAGCTTCCTAATAGGGGGAGATATAATTACCAGCATAAACGGCATACCTCTGGATTCGTCTGATAAGGTAGCCGATGTAGCCGAGACATTGAAGATAGGTTCGACTGTCAAATTGACAGTTTATCGGGAAGGAACGTATCAGAAAGTGGAGTACGATATTTTAGAGCGCCCGGTGTTGCCCTGGGACATTCTCATCGGTCACGGTACACTCATAACACCTGTCGAAAGAAATGGACCATCAGTTGTCCCTTGAGGAACTTGATAAATAGATAGCTGAAGCTCTAGGGACTTTTTTTGAGACCAGAAAGCGAAAGGCACTGGAAATAGAGAAGCTGTCATCTCACAAAATATCCAGGGCAGCCTGTTGTTAAACATTCGCAAACATATTTAGCAAGATTGAATTATTCTCGCCTCCAAAAGAGGGGCTCCCCCCAGTGCTTATGAAATAAGATAAAAAAATCCTTTAACTTTTGAAAGCTATGGGATAACAGTTATTCCTAAAACGCTTGTCCGATGCTAAAGAAAACCTCAGAGAGTGATTCTCCAGGGCGGCGGTCAAGTTTAAAGCCCCAATCAAATCGGACTAGCACAAATGGTGTATTAAAGCGCAGTCCAAAGCCTGCGGATTTTCGAACATTGAAGGGATCTAAATCATATACTCTTGAATAGACATTTCCAAGGTCTATAAAAACTACTCCGCCCAGCCTCCTGTAAATGGGGAACCTCAGTTCTTGGTTTAAGATAAAAACTGCATCGCCACCTTGTGCTAAACCAGTAAAGGGATCTTCCGGTCCAATTTCATTTTTATCAAATCCTCGGATTGTCGTTCCCCCACCGGCAAAAAATCTTTCACTCGGCACAAGATCCGCGCCCAAACCTTTACCGAGACCTAAGCGTAAACCAAACGCAAAGATCAGATAGTCAGTAATCTTCTTGTACGAAAATAATTGACCAAAATAGCGTATAAAACTTACATCAGAGCCAAGAAATTCAGGGGCATATTCAAAGCTTTGCGAAAAGAATATCCCTCGTCTAGCATTAATAATGTTGTCTCGTGTGTCTCTAGTCAAAGCAAAATTCAGGATGCCAAGATTAATTTTCTCATCAGAATCTAAAGGAGTTCCGGCATTGCCATAGAAAGTATGACTTCGCTCGAATGTATAGTTATAGGATAGAATATAGGATTTACGCAGCTCAATCTGTTGTTGTAAGGTGAAGCCAAAGCGATCCACTGTAAACAAAGGTTTTATGCTGCGATTCACAAAGGTAAAAAATTCTGTGTTTATTTTTTTTGTGAAGAAATAAGGAGTTCTAAAAAACCCTCTAAGATCACGCTCGTCAAGATTTAGACGAAAGCTAGCTCCCAGGAGTTGTGCGTTTCCTAATAAATTTCGATTTATTAATTCCCCTGATATTCCAAAGGATGTCTCTGTGTCAAATTCCAAACCATACCTCAATCTATAGGGTTTAAGTTCGACCACACTAATTTCTACTCGGTAAGCTTTGTCTAAGCTCGATTTTCCTTCTTGTTTTGACCAAACATCACTATCCTCCCCTAACGGAACAGCTTCGATATTTACCAGCTCAAAGATTCCCAAATCATATAAACGCTTCCGGGTTACATTAATTGCTCGAAAATCTATTACATCGTCTTCCTTGAAGGTTAGCTCTCGGCGAAGGATATTACGCTTCGTAAGTAAATTTCCTGAAATATGAATCTCTTTGATTATGCTTCGTTGGTTCTCAAAAACGATAAAAGCTAAATCCACCGTGGCTTTTTCATCATGAATTTGAATTTGAGATTCCACTCTTACATTATTAAATCCTTTTTGAGCATAGGCTTCTTTAATCTTAAAATTGGCATCATTAAATTTTTTTGAAGAAAATATATCTTCCAGACGGATATTGATTACATTAATTATTTGATTTTCTTCAAAAAAACGATTGCCGTTCACTTCTATACGATCCACTTTAAATTGTGGGCCTTCTCTAATCATAAAAACTACCTGCACTCTCCTGTTTTCAGGCTCAAAACTTGTTTTAGACAGGCGAATATTAGAACGAAGGAATCCGTTTTGATAATAAAGATTTTCCAGACTTCGAGTGACATTTTTTGGATTCATGAAAAAATTGCTGATTAAATCGCTTTTCTTGAGGAATGAATTGATTTTACTTTCTGATAGAGAATCATTTCCTTCATAATAAATATCCGGCCTCTCATATCTGATTCCTTTATGGATTTTAAACACAATAACTTTTTCATTTTTTCTTGTATTTAGTTCTTCTGTAAGAATACTGACCTCGTAGTATCTCTTTTTTAAGAAATAAAAACGGATTCTATGTCTTGTTTCTTCAATAACGAGTTGACCAAAGGGGCTAGCAGTCCAACTATTCTTGATTTCTCTCTTTAATTTTCTTGGAATATCTGCTCCTTGGTATTCTAAGAAAATTTTTGGACCAGACTCTATACGGAAAATCAAATTCAATCTGCTGTCTTTTTCTTCTTTTTTCGTATTTATAGAGCAGCTTAAATAATTATTTTTGCGATAAAATCTTTTTATACGGCTCAGGCTTTCCTGGAATTTATGAAAGTTAAAGCGCCTTCCCTCAGCAAGATCAAGTTTCGAACGGATTTTCTTCTCTTCCAGGCTTAGGTTACCTTCAAATAAAATCTTTTCAATTATAAAGCTTTCTTTTTTCAATCGGTCTCGCGAGATTTTTTTTCTCTTTTTATCAAAGCCAAAAAGAAGTTCGTGACGCAAAGCAAAATTATATTCATTGTTATCTCGTTTGACTCCTTGAAGATTCACTTTTTGAAGGGGATTGTAGTTCATTATCCAAGTGCGATTTCGGGCATCCTTTAAGTCCTGAGAAAAAATCAACTCAATCGTGCGTGTGATGTGTTGACCAACTGTAACCCGTGCTCGAGGGTTCTCCTGCGCAGATACAAGACTTGCATCAATTTTTACGCTCTCCAAGCCCAGGCTTTTTGCCACAGCCTGTTCTAGCTTTCCGCTAATTGTGCCATTAAGATAGGAAAGGGCTTTATCTCCAGCTACGCTCACCACTGAGGCTGAAGCGGATTCTAAAGTTCTTCCGGTCACAAGTAGAGAAATAATATTGGGTTCAGAGAGCGGCGGATCAGAGACAAGGCTGGCTGAAAAATTATCAGGAGTTCCTGTCATCCGCAACTGAATATCGTATTCACTAACACGAGTCCGTGCGCTGAGGTCTATATCAAACTCAATCCGATTAGGATTAATAAAATTGATTGTTCCCCGTTCAACAAGAAAAGTGTTCTGGCTAAAGTAGATTTCTCCGCCATCTTCGATATCAGCACGACCCAATAGGGCAGGATTATATAACGTGCCTGAGAGATTAAGGTTTGCCGCCGTCCTTAAATTAGCAATATTATTATCGATAAAAAGATTTTTGGCAATGACCACCACATTAAAACGCAGATTGCTAAAGAATGAAACGGGTTTCTCTCCAGTCTTAATAGTTGCACCTCGAGTCAGGTAACGGTAAATCGCTGATTCAATACTAAAGCCTTCTGTATACTTAGCACTAATAACCTCAACGTTGCCCTTTAATAAATGCTCTTTTCCATTGGATTCAAACCTCAGCTCAGAGGAAAGCTGGGAATGTAAGCCTTTAGGGAAAGCAAGATTTATATTGGCGCAGCTAGCAGTAATATCTGCTTTTTTTATCTCGCTTCCTCTGTAATCCAGAGCACCGCTAGCCGAAAAGGTCCCGCCATTAATAAGCCCTTTAATTTGCTCAAAGCTAACGCTATTATCATCAAATCTTACTTTTCCATCCCACTGATTCAGAAAGAGCCTCCAGGTCTGGTTCTCTGCTCCTCCGTTTCGAATTTCTAGAAATCCTTGTATCTTCGGATGCCTTAAATTATCAAATATATGGAATTGAAAGATTGTTTCACCTGAAAAGTCAGTATCCTTTAGGAGAGTTCGTAGTATTTTTAAATCTAGATCTCCATCAATAGAAAAATCTATTGATTCCGTATTAGCTAAATCAACAAAGCCTCTCACTCGCAGATGATTTCCTTCCCCAGAAAAAGCCACGTTCTCGATCAATAGGCGTCCATTGTTTAGAAAGATTTTAGAAATATTTTCTTGATGAAGTGGAACATTTAAGAGAATTAGATCTAATTTTGTAAAAATTACTTCTGCTGATATATCGCTTAATTGAAGCTGTTTTCCTCTAATCCTAATATCGCAGTCAACTTCTCCCCTAATATGTTTCATTCTTTCGTCCTGGAAAAGCGGCTTCAATGCAGATGTATCGAAGCCTTGAACAGTGATGGATATATCTACAGGATTTTCTTCTCCTGGAGGCAAGGCTAAGGCGAGATTTAGTGGTAGAAATTTTAGAGGAATTTCTCCTTTGGCTCTAAATTTGCCTTCGTTCCAGAAGAAAGAAGCCGTTTCAATCCTCATTTGATTCTTTGCTATTCTGAGATGCAACTTGATATCTTCAAAAGTGGCGGGAAGTTTTGATAGATTGAGGTTGCCCCCAGGCAAATCTAAAGTAGCGGATAGCTCAGGACGAGACATTGCTCCGACAACTTTAGAGTCTATCCGCAGAATACCCTGCGCAGCCACACTATCAAAGAACTTCCCAATCAGGGCCAAATCAATATCTCCCCTGAGCCAGAGTCCGCTATCAGAGCGAACTTTTCGTGGTAGCGTTCCTTTAGCCTGAATGCTTGTTCCCGGGCCAGTTAATTCTAAACTTTCAACCCGGAAAGCATTAGGGTCATAAGAGATAATGATGGGACCCTCATTCTTGAGGTGATTAATGCCTGTGTGCAATTGGAGATGTTCAATTTGAGTTTGAATATTGAGCGTCTCTTGTGGATTACTGAAGGCCATATTCATATTTACCTGGGCTGTTAAATTTCCTGATAACCTTATTTTTTTCTCGGAAATAACCCGCCTACCTAGCTCTTCAAGAGAAGAATTGTTGAGTTTGAACTCAGCATTCAGAGGATATGGAGTACTTAGGCCTAACAATCCTTTAATGTCGGCTGAAAACAAAGGAAAACCCATCAGGAACTTTAGCTCTTTTCCTGAGGACTCAGATTGAAATTGTATATCTCCTATCTCTTTTGATCCGTAAGTTACATCTCTCAATGAGCCAGCTGCAACAAAACGAGGGGAACGAAGTCTTCCCTCGCCATCAAGATGAAAGTCCAGTGTTCCTTTAGCTTTACTGGAAGACCAGGGAAGCTCAAGATCTTGAACCAATAAGGAAAAAATAGAAAGATGGACAGTATAGCGCTCTGTCTTGATATCGTACCAGCCCTTACCTTCGATCTTTCCACCAGATTTTATAGCGTATAGGGAGTCTAGGGTAATAGCCTTATTTTGGTAATTCATAGAAAGTTCAGCTCTTTCGAAACCTTGGTTATACAAAGAAGCCCCGGTTAGGACTAGCGAAGATTGGATAATCGGATTATCAGGATTTCCTCTTACGAGCGCCTTCAGCTCTATTTGTGACTTCGCAGGAAAATCTATCCCGAAAGCTTTAAGCATTCTCTCCAAGGAGACTTGCTTTCCAGAAACATCAAAATGCATGAATTGCTGGGAAGCCTTTAAGGCATAGAAACCTGATATTTCTATCTGCCCTTTACCTTCTCGGATTATTAGAGGTTCAAGTCGAACTGATTCAGAATCATAAGCCAGATTACCATCTAACTGGATACCGCTTAAATTATGGAATGATATTTTTTCGCTCCTCAGTTCTGCCCAGATGTTTGGAGATTTTAGAGTTCCTCCTAATGTTCCTGAGATTCTAACTTGACCATCGATGTCTAATTTCTGTATGTTCCTTTCATCCAAACTACTCGAAAAAGAAAGGAAAATAGGTATCAAAGCTTTTAGGCTCTTGGCTTCAAGTTCAAACTCACCTGCTAAAGGATCAGAGCCTAGCTGAACATTTCCTCGCAGCTGAACTCCAGGTAGAGAAAGATCCTTGATGGCAATAACGATATCGCCAGCATCAGCATTTGCTTGAACATGTCCAGATAGAGGTATTTGTCTGTGATTTTGGCTCTTATTGTCGCCTGCAAATAATTGGATGTCGGCTCGACCTTTGATGGCTTTTAGGGAAAAATTTGACCAGAAAGCCTCCAATTTACCAGATGTTCTTGAAAAAAAACGGTAAGGCCGTTCGATAAGAAGATTAAGTTTCTCCAGATTAACGGATTTCCATTGAAAATTAGCTTGGTTACCTGTTTTCCAATCCAAAGGATGAAATTCTCCGCTGCCCACAATCTCTCCATCCGCAATTTCTATTTTTAGCAAAGGCATTTTAAGAGTTTCATCTTTCCAATTAACTTCCGCTTGCAGATTGATATTCTGCAATTTCCCATAGCTCAGATTTTCACTCTGAAACTGAATTCGGGCAGCTATTTTATTCAGAGGTCCCTGCAAATGTGAGTAGAACTGAAGCTTTCCTGAAATAGGTCTATTTACTGGAAGAAGATAGCGAATGCTATCCAAATCTAATTCCCCTCTGATGCTTCCGTCAAAATGAGGATACCTGAAGTTATCAAGCTGACCTGTTAATTTGAATTTATTTTGTGAAAGGCCTAAAACGAACTCCTTAAAATCAATTCCTTTGTGGTCGAGCTGGGCTGTTGTATTTAGCTCGTCGACAGGATAATCTTTTCCGTTGAAACTTGCCCTGCCCCTTTCGCGCATTTCTAAATGCAAAGAATGCTTTGCTCCACTTATCCATTTAAGTTCGAGCCATATCCCTGAAAGATTACAATAAATATTCCTTTTATCATCTGAATAATAAACATGGGCATTTTCAATGTCGGCTCTTTTAAAAATAAACTCAGGTATTTGCGCTTCTGCTCTAGCCTTAAAAGGAATATTACTCAATCCATCCTGATCAAACTGAACGTTAATTTTTGGATTTTTTATATATAGATCTTTGATTTGGAGGCTTCTGCCCAGAATTGTGGAAAAAGGAACTTTAATCTTAATCTCCTCTGCTCGAAAGAAAGGAGGCAAATTTAGCTCTTTCTGTTCACGGGCCACTACGCTCTTTAAAGTGAATTGAAGTCTAAAGAGATTGTAATTAAAAGATTGCAGCGAGAGCTGAATTCCTGCAGCCTGCTCAACATAATTCAAGGCGTATTGCAAAATTCTGGATTTGATAAATTGAGTATGGAGTAAAATAAAAACGACTGCGATTAAAAGAACTAAACAGATGAGTATAAGAAAAACTTTTTTCTTGGCGGATAATAAGCTAAATGAACTCATGAATTGTTTTTCTCTTTGTACATTTTATACGAAATCTTATAATCCAGTAAAACTCAAATAGACTAATTTCGATGCTTATGGATTGGCTCCCAGATAGGCTTTAAAACTGCAAAAGAGATATTTCGTCTTTTCGAGGGCATTATTTATGGCAAAGCGCAAAATAGACCTTTGCTCTCTGCGAAATAAAGGAATAATTTTTTAGGAGGAGTCTATCTTAAATCTGTTACTCTATTTTATGGGCAGCTTTATTTCAAATATAGAATAATGCGAGCAAGGTGAAATTTATCCTTGTTCCTCAGGACGACTCTCGCAGATTGCCCATCTCCTGCTATCTCAACACGATAATCAATATCTTTCTTCATGTGTTTTGGTAAGAGTTTCACTTTCTTTATCGCAGAAAGGTTAAAATCTTCGGCTCTCAACTCTATAGCATCCGTTTCACGGAGGTCGACTCTGTTTTGAAAGTCTTCGAAGCTAACATCTTTGATCTTCATTCCTGCCAGACCAAGGAATGTTCCCTTGATTTTTCCGTCGGCTTTAAGCTCTTTCTTGACGTCTACAAGGTAATAAACAGAATTTAGCCTTGAGTCTAAATCCGTATTCTGGCCTTGTAAATCTGCCACTTGTTGATTAAGAGACTCTATCTTAGATTCGAGTTCTTCTTTTTCTTTTTCCAATTCTTCTATCTTCGCCTTGCATTCCATGCTCTGTTTTTCAATTTCCTCTTTAAGCTTCGCTATTTCATTCTCTAACTTTAATTTTTCCTCTGCTATTTTCTTAGTATCTACCCTAATGAGAGAGCCAGGGCATACGTCAGCACTTCCCTGGAGAACAAAGCTTCCATACTGTCCACTATCCATGAAATTCCAGACCTTAAAACCGACAAGCAGCGGATCTAAAAGATAAGCATTAGCCAGCATTCTCCCAGCTTCTTCAGGAGTAACTCCTCGTTTTGTGGTCAGATAATCGTAACCAATCTGCCAATGATTGTCTCCTGGT
>JABAOC010001678.1_pt2 | contig 13268 bp, 13 predicted proteins | sample 7062161 | NCBI WGS metagenome assembly JABAOC01 (sample SAMN14538625, study PRJNA623070) | marine sediment metagenome | biome: marine biome [ENVO:00000428]; feature: marine pelagic biome [ENVO:01000023]; material: deep marine sediment [ENVO:00002113] | place: India: Gulf of Khambhat ... | reverse complement strand
GCGGCTTCGTTGGCGTTCTCCCTTGGAAGGATCACACCGCTCAAACCATGCTCCTTTGCAGCAATCGAGACAGGAAGGCTCCCTCTTACGGCCTTCACCTCACCATACAGGGATAGCTCTCCCAGGATGAGAAAAGACTCGAGCCTTGTTTGGTTCACCGTGCCTGTAGCTGCGAGAATCCCCAAAGCAATGGGTAGATCAAAGGCCGCTCCCTCTTTTTTGATATCTGCCGGTGCGAGGTTAACGGTGATCCGGTCTGGAGGAAACTCATAGCCAGAGTTCTTGATAGCCGCCTTGACCCGATCCTTACTTTCCCGAACAGCCCCGTCAGGAAGTCCCACCGTGGAAAAGGTCGGAAGCCCATGGACAATATCCACTTCGACCTCAACCACATAGGCATCGATGCCGTAGACGGCACTGCTCAAAACCTTTGCCAGCATGAGTCACTCTTCCCAGGATCAGAGAGCGTCCATCGCTCTCAAATGAATCGACTGCATACTAGCAGTTTTTGTAATTAGGGACAAGTTGTTGTAGTGTAGGGGACGTTGGTAGGAATTGAAGGTTATTTGGGCATGCCTTCAGACAAATCGTAGCGCGCCAGCATGCCGAGACGCGCAGGGTTAGACGCACCCAGTGTAGTACAGCCCGTGATGCGCCGGGGCATAGGGGGGCCAGGATATCTTCCGTAACAAAGAGGACCGGGAGGAATTCCTCCTTAGGCTTTCAGAAGTGACTCCCGGCGGGCAGCGAAGAACAGGTACTTGCCCGGGAGCCTCACCTCGAACCATTTTCATCTCGTTTTGCGTCCTCGCGGGCTGCCTTTGACCATTATCATGAGTCGTCTCTTGACCGAGTTTGGTGTGGCCCAACCGGCCGCATTCAGGAAGAGGCCATCTTTTCCATAACCGTTAGAGAAATGTTGTGGTGGAGAAGAACAGAACCATTAACCTTCAAAACCTACCAACGTTATATTTAAGAGAATCAAAAGGTTACACCCTCGAGGGTAACACGAAGAGAGTTTATTACCAGTCTAGCAAAAAGAGAAACCTCCTGTTCCCCCTCTCAGATCTTGTGGGAACTTAGCCCTTGACACCCAATCCTCTTGTTTTCTATAATTACCCACCATGACTGGGTTTTCTAACTTTCTCATGAAACAAAGGGGGATAAACAATGGCAGAAAACGATGACAACACGAAAGGTAAGGGCGTAAAGACGAGGCGAATCTCCAGGCGAACAGCCATAAAGACCGCGGGGGTTCTTGTTGGTGCGGGGATCGCCGGTGTGCCAGGTTCACTTACCCGCCGGGCGGTGGCCGCCGAGAAGCCCATCAGGATCGGTTTCCAGGTGCATCGAACAGGTATTGGAGCTGTGTACGGCCGCTGGTACGAGCGGACGACGACGGCAGCGGTGAAATTGATCAATGAAATGGGTGGCATCGCCGGGAGGCCGGTTGAGTTGGTGACCGAGGATGACGGAACCGATCCCAAGCGCGGCGCTGAGGTTGTGGAGAAGCTTGCCGTCCAGCACAAGGTGGATTTCGTTTACGGAACCCTCTTTTCCCATGTCGTGATCGCCTCCGCTCCACGAGCCGGCGAGCTTAAGATTCCACTGTTCGTGGCGAGTGAGGGATATCATGTTCCCTCAGGAACGCTCAATCGGTATGTCTTCCAGCCCGGCATCACCGACGTTCGCTCCCAGGTGACATCGATCGTCTCGTGGGTCCTGAACAACCTGGGCAAGAAGGCGACGATGATCTTTCCTGACTATGCGTTCGGATACGACCATCGAGATTTCTTCGGGGGGGCGGTACGCGAGAAGGGTGGCACAATCCTCGCCCAATTGCCGATTCCACCTACCGAAACCTCGTTCACGAAGTACTTTCCCCGCATCCCTGCTGACACGGAGGTGCTGTACCACGTCATGGTTGGACCGGGCGTGCTCACTTTCGTCAAAGAGATGGGAGAGCACTTCGGCGCGAAGCGACCCCAGATCTTCGGGTTCATTGACTCGTTGGAGGGCGTTGACATCGCCAGCCCGGGACTGGAATTTCTGGAAGGCACCTATTTTTGGGAAGGGCTTCCCCGTTACTCGGACGGGTACCCCACACCCTACGAGAAGTTCTTCCGGCAGCGTGTGGGCGTCAACGATGAAGGCGCGAGCATCCAGGACCCGAAGGACGTCTCCACCTACGCGCATATGTTTTCATGCTGGGAGACCCTGTTCGTCATCAAGCACGCGGTTGAGCAAAGCGGCTACCGAGACCGAACCCCGAAAGACTACAAGGCTTTGATCGAAACCCTCGAGAACTTTCAGTGGTTCAACGAGGGCATACAGCATCCTCAAGGCCACAAAAAATTCGTCGGTCGGATTCACCAAAGCTTCGGTCAGCAGTTCATCTCTGAGGTCAGGAACAGAAGACTCAAGGTGGTGCACCGAACAAAGATCGAAGATTCGCTCTACCCCACCGAAGTGGACTACACAAAGCAACCCCTGTGAGTCCTTGACCGATCTTCATTGCATTCGGTTCTTTCCCCTACAGCGGCGGCTGAGTGGTTAGAGGGGAATCTTATGACAACGGCTGGGGCGGCCCGGCAGAGAAACCCGGGCCGGCGGAGGGATCTGTTGCCGCATCCTCCGGGAACTGTTTCCCAGGATACCAGCCGTGAGTCTCTCTGTGGATCGTAATCGTTCACCCATGGATCTCTAGTCATGAGTCTCGGGCCGCATCTATTCCTGGCGCTGCTCGAGGGCACGGTCACGGCTTTTGTGCTCGCCCTGACCGCCCTCGGGCTGTCTCTCGTGTTCGGCGTCATGCGGATCGTCAACATCGCACACGGCGAGTTCTTTATGCTCGGTGCCGTGCTTGCCTGGTCCTGCTCGCTACTCGTAGGAGGCGGGGCGTTCACGAACTTCCTGATCGCCCTGGCGGTGGGTCCCCTCGTTGTCGGCGGTATCGCCGTTGTCGCCGATGGGCTGATTCTCCGTCGAATCGGCTACCACCCCGAAAGTACGATCGTTGCAACCATCGGAATTCTCTATATCATCCAGCAGATCGTGTTGACGCTCTTCGGTCCTGATGCCCGGCCGGTGGACCCACCATTATATTTCCGCATCGTGTTCCCGTGGTTCGGATACTCGGGGTACAAGCTCGTCGTGGCCTGCGTCTCGGGCCTGTTGCTCGTGGGAACCTGGATCGCCATGTCCAGGACGAAGCTGGGGCTTTACATGCGAGCGACCCAGCAGGACCAGGAGATGGCGCAGGTCTTCAGTGTGCGCGTCCGGCGCGTCTACGCTACGGTTTTCGCCCTGGGGGCCATGCTCGCCGCGATCGCGGGTGTGCTCGTGGTGCCCATTCAGCAGGCTCACTACCTCATGGGACTCGACCCGTTGCTCCTGTCATTCATTGTCGTGATCATCGGAGGCTTGGGAAGCCTCAAAGGGACTATGGTGGCGGCCTTCGTCGTCGGGATGAGCGACGGAGTTGTATCTGTCTTCTTCTCACCGACACTGGCGAAGATCGTCGCCACCCTTCTCGTGGCTTTGGTGTTGGTCTTCAGGCCTGGCGGCCTGTTTGGAGAGGACGGCTCATGACCGGGCGATCCGCAGGCAAGGTACTGACACTTCATTTGGGCATCGTCTCTCTCTTGTTAGCCGCCCAGTTCGTGCTGCCGGCCTACCACCACACCAATGTGGCCCGGATCATGGTGCTGGCCACCTACGCGGTGGGTTACAACGTGCTGTTGGGCTACACGGGTCTCATGAGTCTGGGACACGCCATGTTCTTTGCGGCGGGCATGTACGGGGCCGGCTTGACTATCTATTACCTGAAGTTCGGTGCCATTCCGGGTTTCTGCGTGGGTGTTGCGGTAAGCCTGGTGCTCTCGACCGCGTTCGGGCTTATTGCACTTCGAACCAGGGGTGTGTCGTTTCTCATCGTGACGATGATGTTTGCTCAGGCCTGTTACCTTGCACTCCTCTATTTCAACAAAATCACGATGGGCGACCAGGGCTTCATTCTCTCTAAAAGCCTTGGGGCCGTGGATCTGGGCCCGGTCCAGCTCGTTTTCTCCGACCCTAACGTGAAATATAACGTTGCCCTTATCGTGTTCGTCGCCTGTTTCATTCTCAGCCTCGCCCTGAGGAGCGCGCCCATCGGACGTGTTCTGATCGCAGTACGGGAGAACGAAGAGCGAACTGGACTGCTCGGCTACAACACATTCAAATACAAGCTCCTATCGCTCGTGATCTCGGGTGGGATCTCTGGCTCTGCGGGCGCGACCTATGCGTTGCTGTTCTCGTACGTTGGGGCTTCTTTCGCATCGATTCTTTACTCCATCTATCCTCTGCTGTGGACGCTGCTCGGGGGTACCGGCACGACCATTGGTCCACTGGTTGGTACCGGCCTGATGTTCTATCTTGTCGACATCGCGAGTGGGCTCACGTCGAGCTACCTTCTCGTTGTCGGCGCGGTACTTGTCATGCTGATCCTGTGGTTTCCCCAAGGCATCATGGGAGCGATACGGGTGAGGTGGCTGCCGTGGTTGCCTTAGATTCGCTACTCGAAACTGCTGTTCTGTGCAAGAGCTTTGGCGGGCTCCAAGCGGTCAAGGATGTGGACTTCTCTCTGGCACGCGGGGAGATCCGGGCCATCATTGGGCCAAACGGGGCTGGGAAGACCACGCTAGTGAACATGATCAGCGGGCGGATTCCTCCGACATCCGGGAGGGTCAGATTCAAAGGTCGAGATATCACCGGGCTGAGCGCCTGGGATAGAGTGATTCAGGGAATCGTTTACACCTTTCAGGTGACAAGCATCTTCAGGAATCTGACCTGCTACGAGAACGTCGCCCTTGCCGCACAGCGGCGTTTGATGGGCAGCGCAATCGATCGCTTTGTGCTCAGTGAGCGACAGGTTGCAGACCGCACGAAAGCCGCCTTGCTCGAAGTGGGGCTGTCAGGCACCTATGATCAGCGGGCCGGCGCGCTGCCATACGGCCATCAACGGCTGTTAGAAGTGGCCATGGCCCTCGCGCTGAGTCCTGAGCTCCTGATTCTCGACGAGCCCACGCAGGGCCTCACGCAAGAGGAGATTTCTGCATTCTGCGAGCTTGTCCAGACGATCTCGAAAGAGGCAACGGTTCTTCTGATCGAGCACAACATGTCGGTGGTCCTTGGGCTGGCCAGGAAGATCACCGTGATGGACAAAGCCGTAATCCTTGCCGAGGGTTCTCCCGAAGAAATCGAACGCCATCGCGAGGTTCAGAAGGCTTACTTGGGTAAGTAATGCTGGTTTTGGAGCAAGTTAACTGCTACTATGGTGAGGTTCACATCCTGAAGGACGTTTCCCTGCGCCTTGCGACCGGTGAGATTCTCGGCCTGTTGGGCAGAAATGGGGCGGGCAAGACGACGACGCTCAGGGCGATCATGGGTCTGGTCAAGCCGCGATCCGGGACCATCCAGCTCGACGGGCGGGAACTGACCCGGCTAGGCCCGCATGACATCCCGCGGTGCGGTATCGCTTACGTGCCCCAAGGCCGAAGACTTTTCCCCGCTTTGACCGTTGATGAGAATCTGCGGATGGGACTCTTGGTCAAAGGCGAGGGCCCAGAGACCCTTGACTGGGTGCTGAACCTGTTTCCTGCGCTCAAGGAATTGCTGCGCCAACGTGCGGGGACGCTGAGCGGCGGGCAACAGCAGATGCTGGCCACGGCTAGGGCCCTCTGCCTGAACCCGAAGCTTCTGCTGTTGGACGAGCCGAGCGAAGGCCTCATGCCCAGTCTCGTGGAGAAGCTTTTAGACACGATTGTTGAACTCAAAGCACATCGGGTCGCGGTGTTGCTCGTCGAGCAGAACATCGAGGCCGCACTCCGGGTAGCCGATCGGATCGCCTTCCTTGAGAATGGTTCAGTCCGCCACGAGGCAGCGCCGGAGGAATTGGCCGTTAATCCGCAGCCGCTCCTCCGATACGTCGGCGTCAGACGTTAACGACCCTGCCAGGGGCGAGGGGAGAAGCCTTGGATAAATTCTGCCGCCGAGACAGCTCAGGAGCCGGATGATTTCACGGCGTTTTTTTCTCCGCGGTCTCCCAACCCATAAAACGAATCTGACCAATCCTATCAGTTCACCCAACCATGTGGGGGATCAGCCCTCGCCCGTACCACAATGTCGCATATTTTTGTTGACAGATTTACAAGGCTATGCTATTCGATGGGCTGAGTTTTCTGAAATCACTATTGTTTTGGGATGATTATCACCAGCATGGACAGAGGGAAGACGGTGGTTTTGAGGGGGGGTGATAGATTTTAATCCTGGGGGTATTCAAACTTGTAAGGAGGAGAATGGAATTATGAAAACCAAAAGAACGATTACACGCCGTGATTTTCTGAAAACTACCGCGATCGGTGCTGCAGGCATGGCTGCAGGATCCATTGGATTTCCNNTACGGGTACTTCTATGACAAGGCGGTCAAAGCGGCGATCGACCAGGTGAACAGCGAGGGAGGGATCGCCGGGAGAGAGGTCAAATATGTCATGGAAGATTCGGCCTCGAAGGCTGATGTCGGCGTGAGGGCCTTCAGGAAATTGGTCCTTAAAGACAATGCAGACTTCGTCCTCGGATCCGTCCACTCTGGGATAGGCATTGCGACCTCCCCGATCGCCAAGGAGTTAGAGACTCCGTACTTCCCCAACGGAATGTCCTCGGCAATTACGGGGGCAAAGGGGAATCGTTGGGTGTTCCGCTCTATCTGCCACGCCAGGATGCAGGTGCAGGCCTCAGCAAACCTCGCGTTCGACAAAATCGGGAAAGACTGGTTCATTGTATACATGGATTACGCATGGGGCCACTCCCATAGGGACAATTTCAAGAACATCATCGAAGGATTGGGGGGCAACATTATAGGGACGGTCGCTACACCGATTGGGACCAAGGATTTCATGCCCTACTTGACCAAGCTGCCGCCTGGAACCAATGCCATATATTATGCAACGCTCGGAGCTGACACCGTCGGGTTTCTCAGACAGATAAGGGAAATCGGATACAATGGAGAGAAGTTCTCGGTGATTTGTCCTCTTGATGGCGTTGATGTGGCGAAACTTGGTGAGATCGTCGAAGGGGATTGGATCCTGGAGTATCTCCCCAGGACGCTGGCCGACTACGATACCCCCTATCACAAAGCGTTTCGTGAGGCTATCGGTATCGACGAATTCGGGTATGAGAAGGGTACCGGAAAACCAGTCACAGGATCCCACTACTGGTCGAATTACGAAAATGTATTTATTATCAAAGGGGCCATCGAGAAGAGCGGGTGGAAAAACAGGAAGGACCACTCCAAATTTGTGGAAACCCTTGAAGGCATGCGGTTTAGGGAGGGGCCGGGGTTTCCTCAGGGCGATCTGGTCATGAGGGCTGAAGATCACCAAGGCTTTCATCAGCACTGGATGTCGCGCGTAGAGGACGGAAAGCTCAGGGTGAAATACACCATACCCATCGAGAGAGTCATGTATCCGGCCACTGTGGATTTCACAAGAGAAGCGCTTTAGTCTCCACAGATTAAATCTATGTAGACTGTGGACCGTGCCCGGCCCGTCCCTTCGGGTTATTTCTGGGCACGGTTCACCTTTTTGGCGAGATTTTCTTACGAAGGCCGAGTCCCATCTGACTCGATACGACTCGGGTTTGGGGTGAGGAAGACGAATCTGTGCAAGGATGTAGAATGAGGTTTCTCGGCAGGAGAGGAAGGATTTGGAGTTTCTGACTCTCATTGGATTTCAGGCCTTGAATGGCCTCGTCTGGGGATTGATCATCGCACTCATCGCCCTGGGCCTGAGCCTCGTATTCGGTCTCCTCGAGGTGATCAACGTCGCTCACGGCGCGCTCTATATGCTCGGAGCGATCATCGGTTGGTATATTGTCAATTATTTCGGGAGCTTCTGGCTTGCATTGGCCATTGCGCCAATTGGGGTCGGCCTTTTGGGGCTTTTGATAGAGCGGGGGATACTGAGGCCCATCGCGGGCGAGCATGTACTCACAATCATCGTTACATTCGGCCTAATGCTCATCCTTGAGCATCTTGTTCTCGCCACCTTCGGAGGGGCTGCCCACCGAATGGCGGCGCCATTCGAGTGGAACTTTAAAATCCTTGGATTCGGCTATCCGGGATATCGGATATTCGTGGCCGGCGCATCGGTTGCCACCATGGCGGGGCTATGGATCTTCCTCCGCAAGTTTAAATACGGTCTCTGGATGAGAGCGGTGAACCAAGACCGAGAAATGGCCCTCGGTCTTGGAATACCGGTCCGCACGGTCTTCATGATCACCTTTGCCCTCGGCTCTTTCCTTGCGGCCCTCGGAGGTATTCTTGCTTCACCTATCGTCCCGATTGAATTCCGAATGGGCCTCGACATCCTTGTCATCACATTCATTGTTGTCATCGTCGGAGGCTTGGGGAGTCTAGAGGGTTCGGTTGCCGCTGCCATACTAATCTGCGAGCTTGAAGGCATATCCTCGGTCTTCGTCACACCCACCATGGCCAGGATATTCTCCCTGGTTTTCATGGCCTGTGTGTTGCTTGTTCGCCCAAGCGGCCTCTTTGCGAGGAGATAAAAGCGAATGGACCTGAAACCAAGGTTGAGCCACTTTCACCTCGTTTTCGCCTCAATCCTCGCTTTACTCGTATTCGTACCCCCATTTCTGGGCACATACTATAAGGTCCTTCTCACTGAGATCATGATATGGGGCCTGTTTGCCCTCTCCTTCGACATTATATACGGTTACACAGGGATGCTCAGCTTCGGCCATGCCCTCTTTTTCGGCGTAGGCGCCTACAGCGTGGCAATCTCCGTGACAAGATGGGACGTTAATCTTTGGCAGGCCATACTCTTCGCAATGTTCGTGGCCATGGTCTTTGCCTGGGTAGTCGGGTTCTTGTCCATTAGGGTCATTGGCGCCTACTTCGTGATTATTACCATCATTTTCTCTCTGGTATTCTTCTTCTTATCTCTCAGCTGGAAGTGGTTAACCGGAGGAGAGGATGGTTTGTCCTTTTCGCCACCACCGATCTCCCTAGGGTTGATCGACCTCTCGTTTACCCATCCCTTGAACAGTTATTACTTCGTTCTCACCTTTGTCGTCGCTTCGTACCTGACATGTCGGAAGGTGATTAATTCTCCTCTCGGAAAGGTGTTTGAGATCATCCGGGAGAATGAGGATCGAGCCCGCTTGATTGGATACAAGGTCGAACGGTTCAAGCTGATTTCGTTCATCATTGCCGGAGTCTTCGCGGGTCTGAGCGGAGCGCTCTTCGCCATAACATCGCGCTTTGCCAACGTGGAATTCCTCTACTGGACCATTTCCGGTGACGCTGTTGTATGGACGGTCATCGGCGGAGCAGGGACCCTCATCGGTCCGATGCTGGGAACCGGCCTGATGATCATCTTTACGGACTATATCAGCTCCTGGTTCAAGAACTATCCGATATTAGTCGGCGGCCTCCTGATCCTGGTCATTTTGACCTCTCCCAAGGGCATTATGGGATTCTTGAGCATGGGAACCGAAAGATGGAAGCGGTAGCTCAGTCCGGTGCCGAAGGGATCATATTGGAGACGAAGGGCCTCACAAAAACATTTGGTGGCCTTACCGCCGTGGACCACCTGAATTTTGCGCTGAACAAAGGGGAAATCAGGGCGGTAATAGGCCCGAACGGGGCTGGGAAAACCACGTTTTTTAATCTTCTCGTGGGCACCCTAACGACCACTGAGGGGAGGGTATTCTTCAAAGGTGAAGATATCACCAATTTGGCTCCTTACAAGATTTCTCAACGGGGGATCGGTAGAACCTTACAGATAACGAGCATCTTCGGTGGTCTGACCGTCTTTGATAATATTTGGGCTGCCGTTCAATCACGCAAGATTTTTTTCAACCCCTTTATCCACTTCTCGAGGCTCAGAGATGTTGAGGCCAAAACGAGAGGTCTGGTGGAACTCATAGGCTTAACGGATAAATCGGATACCCCCGCATCGGATCTGTCATATGGAGATCAAAGGTTACTCGAAATCGGCTTGGCCTTGGGGACTGCACCACAGCTTTTGCTTCTCGATGAACCTACAGCGGGCTTGAGCGCGGAAGAGACAGCCATTGTGACAGAAAAGGTAAAAGAGCTCTCAGCAACGCAGACCATTATCCTTGTTGAGCATGATATGGAGGTGGTCATGGGACTCGCCGATACCATCACGGTTCTGCATTATGGGCAGAAGATCGCAGAAGGGACGCCCGATGAGATAAGGAGAAACGAAGAGGTCATCAGGGTGTACCTTGGAGGGGATTAGGGACCTGAATATGTTGAGGATCGAGGGAATCAACACATTCTACGAGAAGAGTCACGTACTGCACGGTGCCTCACTTGAAGTTGGGCAGGGGGAATTGGTGGGACTTTTGGGCCGGAACGGGATGGGTAAGACGACTACCTTGAAAAGCATCATGGGCCTTGTACCTCCGAAGTCCGGGAAAATACTCTTTAACGGTACCGATGCAACGCAACTTCCCGCCTACAGAGTCCCCCGTCTCGGGATCGGTTACGTGCCCCAGGGCAGGCACATATTCCCGTTCTTAACGGTCATGGAGAATTTGAAAATCTCCGTCGTTGAAGGCGAAGTCGACATTGAACTCCTCGAGGAGATATTCACCTATTTCCCCCAACTCAAGGAGAGGGTCAATCAACCTGGCAGGACCCTGAGCGGCGGTGAGCAGCAGATGCTGGCCATTGCAAGGGCGCTCATGGCAAAACCCAAACTGATCCTTTTCGACGAGCCCACGGAAGGGCTGATGCCGCTTCTGGTCTCAGTGATAAGCGAGACGATTAAGTCTATTAACGACCGGGGGGCGAGTATCCTACTGGTGGAGCAGAATCTAAAGATGGCCGTGCAGATTTGTCGGCGTATCTATATTATTGAGAAGGGTTCCATCGTATACGAGGGAAAATCTACTGATCTGGTAGAAGATGAAAAAACTCAAATGAGGTACCTCGGGGTACATGTCTGAGGGGGTGGGGAACTATCTAAAGAAGGAGGAACCCAATGACCAAGGCAAAAGGGAGGTATTGGGATGAGGAATTGGAGACCATGCCTCGAGAGAAGCTGGAACGGTTTCAACTCGAACTTCTCAAGGAAGAACTTCTATTCTCCTATGAGAAATCCGCCTACTACAAAAAGGCCTTTGATGAAGCAGGAGTCGACCCGAAGAGAGTAAGTAGCTTGGAGGACATCAGGAAGTTCCCGTTTACGGATAAAAAAGTGGAGAGGGACAGGCAGGTGGCGTTTCCCGATTTGGGTGACATGGTTGCCGTTCCAGAGGATGAGATTGTCTACGTTTCGGCATCAAGCGGATCTACTGGAACGCCAACCCTTTCTCCATTTACCGCTCAGGATTTCGACGAGTGGCAGGACGCCGAGGCAAGATTATTCTGGTCCATCGGTATGAGGCCGGGGGACCGATACTGTCATGCCCTTAATTTCACCCTGTTCGTGGGAGGACCTGATGTGATGGGAGCCCAGAGGGTTGGCGCTATGTGCATCTGGGCGGGTACGATCCCTTCAGAAAGGCTCCTCTTTATCATGAAGGAATTCAAACCCACCATTACCTGGACGACGCCCTCCTATGCCTGGTTTTTGGGGGAGACAGCCCTGAAAGAGGGAATCGATCCCGCCAAAGACCTGGCCATCAATAAGATCATCGTCGCTGGAGAACCGGGTGGGTCCATCAAATCGACCCGGGACGCTATCGAAAAACTGTGGAATGCCAAAGTCTATGATTTCTATGGTCTTTCTGATATCTATGGAGCTAATGCGGGGATGTGTACCGAGCAGCAAGGACTACACCTTACAGAAGACCATCACCTCTTGGAGGTGTTAGATCCCGACACCCTCGAACCTGTTGACGATGGACAGAGAGGGGAGATGGTGCTGACAACCCTGAAAAAGAGGGCAAGGCCCATGATTCGTTTTAGAACCGGCGATATCATCACTACGAATAAGAAGAAATGCCATTGTGGGAGGACGCACGCACGGATCAATATCCATGGTCGGAGAGATGATATGCTGATTATCACAGGCGTCAATGTTTTCCCTAGTGATATTGAAAAGGTTGTGAGAGGGCTAAACGAGCTAACGGGCGAGTATCGGATTCTCGTCTACCGAGAAAAGCATCTGGATAAGTTTGATGTCGAGGTTGAGAAGAAGGACGGCGTCGAGATGCAGGAAGAAGCCCTGGCTCAGAATGTGAGGATGAAAATCAAAAGCCTGGTCGGGGTCTCTCCTCGGGTCAGGGTTTTGAAGGAGAATACCCTTGAAAGAGCGACCCATAAAGCAAAGAGAGTAATCGATAAACGAGAGAAAGTCTGGGAAGATTGAGGACACATATCTGGTACCCGGCCTTGCCGGTCCTCCTTGAATCGTCCCTTTAGCTCTCTCCGGAGGAAGTACACAAGAAAGCCACCGAAATAGACATGGGATATCAGAGACAGAGTCAATATAAGGGGTGTATTGTAAGGAGGAATTGATTTGGATACCTGAAGTAAGACGGCCCCGTCTCCCTCCACACGGGCCACAGAGGAATTTCCGCTCGAGATTTCTCGCCTCCCGGTGATTATCGGATCCACGAGAGCAAGGCGATCCCCAGTACAAGACAGATGAGACCCACAAACCGATACAACCGATCCGAGGCCTCATCAAACCACCACTTCATGACTATCTCTAGCTGGTTTTTTGGGGCAAGGAAGAGATAAAGACCCTTTGCCACGCCCACGAGGCCAAGCAAAAAAATGAGCCAAAAGAACTCGCTCCAGCCGGCACTGATGACAAGAAGGACTCCAAATACAAATGGAATGGGGCTGAGAAACCGGTAGTTTTTCTTCTCAACCAGCTCTTTCAGAGAGCTTCTGATCCAATCGGTGTATAGAACCAAAACCGTTCCCATAATGATCCAGATAATGCTCACGAGATAAAGAAACCACGCCATGATGTCTTCGCTCCTTCCCTCTTATTCACTGAACGCATAGGCGAATTAGAAGATACGGTTTGTGCATCAGTCCGAGTCGACGAAAATTACAACACCTTACGGGGAATGACAGCCTCCGTGCGGGGTGCGCGCGGTGTTGGATAAATCAAAGGCGTATGAGGACGGACCTTTGAATCTATTGTTTTGCCATTACACTGGAGAAGTCCATCAAAGTCAACATTTATCAATGTCCCAAAAATAGACATTGCCGTGGCGGG
>JABAOC010020761.1_pt3 | contig 13270 bp, 17 predicted proteins | sample 7062161 | NCBI WGS metagenome assembly JABAOC01 (sample SAMN14538625, study PRJNA623070) | marine sediment metagenome | biome: marine biome [ENVO:00000428]; feature: marine pelagic biome [ENVO:01000023]; material: deep marine sediment [ENVO:00002113] | place: India: Gulf of Khambhat ... | reverse complement strand
AATTCAATTCTCAGAACAATGTTTCGAACCTTCTTGGCGATCTGTTTCATGGCTTCCACATTTATCGGAGGCGGCCTATACCCTCGCTTTCTTAAAATTACTCTTGTTTCTATTGTTCCATCTGGGAGCCAAATTGTGTTGATGGTCATGATACTTATCGGGGCAAACAAATCCTCGAGGAATTTTCTGTTATCTACGCCATCTTCCAGGATTCGGATTCTCTTCCCGGTTTCTTCACCTATAGCTCGGATAATTTTCCCGCCGTATCCCAGCAGGCGGGCCACGTCTCCTCTTCCCACAATGAGGGCAAGAACTCCATCTGCCTCCACGGCGTTTTGAAAAGAGACACTTTGAAGCGGCGGATATTTCTCTTCCAGGGACAGCAGAAGGCGAGCGATCTTGAGATAGGTGCTGCTAATCTTCCCTGACTTGACTTGGCTGTCACATTTCGAGCATAGTATTCCGCTTCTCAAACAGAAATTGCAGAGTTGTGTTTTCACTTTATGGCCTCCGAACCTGGAGATATCCTGCAGGTGTTGAATGTGATGCATCTGACACAGGTACGAGTAGTCTTCCTATCGTGTCTCGTCTCTACTCAGTGTTTTTCATGCTAGTGGTATGTGGCTTTTTAAAGGTGCTATNNATTGCGGTATGGGCTGCACTCGGCAGGGTTCTTGCCTGGAATATAGCAAGTTTAAAATACCATTACCATCGTAAAGTTCTGTCTTGTCCAAAATAAAGGCAGTGAAGCTAGTTGGCTGCAGAAGATGTACTGGGAAGACGTCCTCTCGGGCTCCTCCGTCTCTTCTATGAGAAAGGCAGACCCATCACAACTTATACACTCAGGTTGAAACAGAGCGAACTTGCAGCCCAACTCGGCATTAGTCGACAGGCTCTAAATGTGCACTTGCGCAAGCTTCGAAACCAAGGCTGCATCCGTACCGGTCGAGGGTTCATAGATCTGACTGAGCAAGGTCTCAACAGGATTGGAATCTCAGCGAATCCTGCATTTGTCTTTCTCAAGATTTCTCCTCTAAATCGAAAACAAGCATATGAAAAGATCTTCAGTTTCCCAATCCAACGGATTTTCAGGGTCGCTGGTGACATGGATGCGATTCTAGTGATTGAACGGGAAAAATTGGAAGATGCTTTAAAAGGGTTAGCTACCGTTGAAGGAGTGGTTGATACAAGGACTTATATCGCCATCCAAACTCTACGATAGCTTCCCCAACAAGAGTGATGACGATGAAGCTATTTGAGTACGAAGCAAAAGCAATTCTCGCAGAACATGAGATCCCGACCCCTAAAGGGGAACTTGCCTCTTCACCCGCTGAAGCAAAGGAGAAAGCAGCCCGTCTTCAGGCTCCATACGCGATCAAGGCTCAAGTTCTGGTCGCGGGGAGAGGGAAAGCTGGCGGAATCCTGTTTGCAGACACCCCTGAAGATGTGAAGACCGTGGTCGCCAGAATGCTCAGCATGAAGATAAAGGATCTGAAAGTTAACAGTGTCTGGATAGAAGAGCGACTCAAAGTCAAGAAAGAGCTCTACTTTGGAATAACCATCGACCGTTCTCGTCGATGCCATGTGATCATAGCATCCACCGCAGGGGGCGTCGATATTGAGGAAGTGGCTGCTCATCAGCCTCAGGAAATTAAGAAACTGTTTATCGACCCACGCTTGGGGTTCCGCGGATTCCACGCCATGGAGTTGGCGAGCAGAATAGGCTATTCAGGCAGATCCATGCTCAAGCTAGCCAGGATATTTCAGCAACTCTACCGAGTAGCAATGGACTATGATGCTGAACTAGTCGAGATGAATCCTCTTGTGGAAACGGTTGACGGAGAGTTCATCGCTGCTGACGCTCGATTGCTCATTGATGACAACGCTCTCTTCCGGCACACTCTCTACAAGGAGAGACTTCTATCTGAAGATAAGACCGAGCTGAATCCTGAGGAAATCCGAGCCAGGAAGGCAGGACTAGCCTACGTGAAACTTGATGGAAACATAGGTATTATGGGGAATGGCGCAGGCTTGGTGATGGCTACTCTGGACGTCGTGCAGAGCTATGGAGGGAAACCAGCGAATTTCCTTGACGTTGGAGGAGGAGCATCAGAAGCGCAAGTAGTTGAGGCGCTTAATATATTGCTCGAGGACACCCAAGCATCTGTGATCTTCATCAACATCCTTGGCGGCATCACTCGATGCGACAACGTTGCCAGAGGAATTCTCGAGGCCCAGCAGAGGGCAGGACTGGGAAAACCCATAGTTATACGTCTAGTAGGCACCAACGAAGAAGAGGGGCGGCTCATCCTCACAGAGGCTGGAATCCATGTTCTGGACAGTATGGAGAACGCAGCTCAACTAGCAGTAGAGATGGCTTCAGGAGCAAAGTGAATGGGGATTTTCATCGGCAAGCAAACGAGGGCTATCGTTCAAGGCATAACTGGGACTCAAGGCATGTTCCATACGAAACTGATGTTGGACTATGGCACCAAGATAGTTGCAGGCGTGACCCCTGGAAAAGGCTTGCCTGGAACAGACGTGTTCGGTGTCCCGGTATATGACACAGTGAAACAAGCTGTAATTGAACACGAACCCAATGCGTCGATCATCTTCGTCCCAGCACCCTTTGCTGCTGACGCTGCGTTGGAAGCAATCGCAGGCGGCATAAAGACTGTCGTGATAATTACAGAGCACATACCCATCAGAGACGCGATTCAAATAATGGTTCATGCCAACGAGCAAGACGTCGCAGTCATCGGACCGAACACTCCTGGCATAATTACACCTGGAGAGTGCAAACTCGGAATAATGCCCGCTCACATCTTCACGCAGGGCACTATCGGTATCGCCTCTCGAAGCGGAACTTTAACCTACGAGATTGCCGCAGAACTCACTGACCGAGGCCTTGGTCAATCCACTTGTTTTGGGCTAGGTGGGGACCCGATTGTTGGTCTGAGCTTCGTGGATGCTCTGGCGTGCTTTGAGCAAGATCAGGTGACCAAAGCTGTGGTCTTGATAGGCGAGATCGGAGGCAGCGCAGAAGAAGACGCAGCCGCATACATCGCGGCCGAGCACTACTCGAAACCCGTCGTCGCATTTGTAGCTGGACGCACAGCGCCCCCGGGCAAACGAATGGGACATGCCGGAGCCATCATCACAGGCACAGCTGGAACAGCTAAGACCAAGATTGACGCCTTCAAGAAAAATGGAGTCCACGTCGCTGACAAACCCAGCGACATATCTCGGATCCTAGCCGCAGAACTCTCCCTCGCTGACAAGTCCAAATGACAATTCAACGACAAGCAAGAACGAGGACCCCTACAGTGGCAATGAGGTCCACCCTTACCCCTGATGCTGCTTCAGTTTTGTCCCTGCCAAAGAATGTACTCGAGAGCTACCTCAATCTCTTCCTAACCCAGTTTCCTAATCCACTCTGTTTGATTTGACGAAGCTCTTCAACACGCTTCGGATATCTCTCCAGGACTTCACAGGGAAACTCAGAGCAATCATAGCAGAAACTCAATCCTTTCTCACCACAGCACTTCCTGAATGGGCAGTCTTTCCAACCTCCCCCTCCTCTGCATCCACCAACACAAGGTGCACCCTCTTTAGAGAGCCACTTGAGATCTGCAACGAAACGCTCATAATCGAAAGCATTCGTTGTCTCTCCAAAGAGTTTCAACTCGGTGTGCTTCTCAGTGATTACCAGCAAGTCTTCTGCCAATGCTCGAATTCTACCAGTGAAGTAGTCACAGAGCCTGCAGTAGGTTCCACAATAGGCAACGAGGGTTCCCTCTGTTTCACAGTCACTACACGAATGCGCAATCGTATTCTACTGCTGATTACTACAATAGTAGGCTGCTGTCACCGCATCGAGAATATCGATGCTGCCCCATTGAGGTGCGAGGTCAGCTTGGGGAAGCCACTTGGTATCGCAGTCGGCAACCCCGTAGGCAGAAGCCACGAATGCCAAATCGAATAGATCCACTCGGTCATCCACTGTCAGGTCTGCATTCAAAGCATTCCAAGGGTCAATCAGCGGATAGCTGTCAACTCCTTGGTGCGGTAACAATGTATCTCCGACACCGTCACCGTCCAGATCTTCACCCATGTAGTCATCCCAATAATTGCGCGCGCAGACCAGGGAACTCCTTGACGCTGGAAAGCGTTTCTTGCAGGCCAGCTGGAAANNCGGAGGAAGTCGCTACACAAGCCAAAGAAATTCTGAATCAAGGCACCGAGAAACTGAATGAATTGACAAGAAAGCTCGAGCAAGCTGGTTAGGCATACCCAAACGACAGTAGAGGTCTAATGCGAGACTATTGCCGTACACCCCTCTTCTTTCTCTCGCTGAAACGGAAGATTGATTGCAAAGTGATGACGTCTTTGACTACTCCTGAATTGGGTGGAACCTCGGCAGCTGATGTAAGCTGGATTCGAGCCTGTCTGTGAGATTGACAACTGCATGGTGTATCGGAAGCGAAAGCAAACGGAAAAGCTGAAAACGCAATAGGAAAGTATATTTGCTACCATGATGAGTGGAAGATAACTCATTGAAGGAGACATAAAGCTAGTGCCTGTCACTGATCTGCAGAAGAAGACGATTGCTCAGCGTCATAGACTGTACATGAAGATCTGTCGTGAGTGTGGTGGGCGAAATTCCTCTGCAGCTGTCAAGTGCAGAAAGTGCAGAAAGTGCAGAAGCAAGAATCTTCGGTGGAAGAAGCGGGAGTTAGTCCGCTAGGCTTCAATGTTTCGTTCTTCTCCTTCGAAGGCCACAAAGTCACGCCACCCTTTGGTGATGCTTCCTATTCTCGTCAGGTTCGCCTTAATGATGTTGAACCTGAACGGGCTCTTGGCTGTTCTTGCCATCTGAGCTATCAGAAAGTTGGGGCGTCTCAGGTACTTGCGGTAGTGTTTGCGAATGAGGTTTTTAATCTCTTCATAGGGAACGGTGTCTGGATGAATGTTGGCAACCGCGACACCCATCTCCCAATGTTGCTGTTGAAGCTTTTCTGTGAGGTACCCTTGGGTTTTGAACTCGTCCCAGAGGGCCATGCCAGGAAAGACTCCGAGAATGTTGTATTGTGGGACATCAAGGGGAATTTCTTGGGCAAACTTGAGAGTGTGCACGATTTCTTCCTTGGTTTCAGTTGGAGCGCCGACGATGAACGAACCAACAATGATATCCATTCCTGCCTTTCGAGCTGTTTTCACAGCCTTGCGGGATTGATCAACCGTTATTTGCTTCTGGTAGTAATTCAGAATCCTCTGAGTTGCACTCTCGATTCCAAAGTAGATGATGCGGCAGCCTGCCTTCACCATTGATCGCATCAACTTGTATGAAGCATGGTTGACTCGTCCTTCACAAATCCATTCAACATCAAGTTTCTCTTTAGTAATCATCTCGCAGAGCTCGATCACCCGGTTCTGGTTTATCGTCATGCTGTCATCAACAAAGAGGAACTGCTTGTATCCCTCACTTTCGAGGAGTTGAAGTTCCTCAAAGGTGCTCTCAACTGATCTCGAGCGCCACGTTCCATGAACAATCTTTTGGCATCCACAAAACCTACATCGATAGGGACATCCTCGGGAGGACAGCAGAGTGGTAAACTTCTTCGGAGCTCCAATGGCACCTACCAGCGTTGAATGATACTCTACATTCAACAATCTACGATCAGGGATGGGTAACGCATCGATGTCCTTGATTAGGGGTCGATCTGGCGTCGAAACGATTTGCCCGTTATGTCTGAACGCGATTCCACGGATCTTCCTCAAGTCACCTTCTTGCTCGATGCTCTGCACAAGTTCTTTGGTTGCTTCTTCACCTTCTCCACGAACCACTATGTCGACTTGAGGATATGAGTTCAGCAGCCTTCGCTCATTGAAGGTCGCATAGTAGTTTCCAAACACGGTCACCAGATGCGGCAACCTCTCCTTCACCTTTTTCGCTAGTCTGGCTGCCGTTCTGCCCGAGCTGGCTAGGGCTGAAAATCCTAGGATGTCGGGACTCTGCTTCTCCACCCATCTGACAGTCTGTTCCTGTGAGTAGCCTTCGGCAGCCTGATCGAGCACTGCAACCTCAATCCCGTCACTGCTCAGGATTGTCGCGACGTACAATATGCCCAGAGGAGGCCACGAGCCGATGGCTTTACTCTTTTCAGTCAGAGAAAGCTCCTGGTTGGCTTCCGGACTGATGAAAGCAACCTTCATTTCCTGGTGTTCCAACACACTAACATCTTGAGTTCCCCATAAGAATCTTTGTTCCCAGACACAAAATGGGGCACAAGCAACACCGAAAGTTCTAAATTGCTTCCCACAGGTTCTTTTCTGAAAGCACGTCCAAGGGCCGGTAGTCCAGTTCGGTTAAGACGTCGCCCTCACGCGCCTCATTCTGTGGATTTTGAAGCATTTCAGGCATATTTGGAAAGGAAATACCGAAAGAAGACGGCGAAAGGAAGACTCAGCTACGCAAAGAAGTTCTCACACTGTTTAATCAATAGAGATTTGAGTGAACTTCAACTGCTATCACCTGATAAACGTGTTCATGTTATGAAGGCTTTGGCTGCATTATCAAAGTTCCTCGGAGTCTATGAAGACTTCAAGGCACTCATTAAGAACTACGGTTTCACCTGGAAGGGCAGAAACTCTGACGATAGAATCATTGAACGCCTCACAAAAATCAAGAAACCTAACGAGATTTTCAACTGGATCAAGGAAGTCAAGAGGAAGCTACCCGAACTGGACTGCTTTGTAAGTCTAATGACAGCGACGGGTTTGAGATTCGTTGAAGCGATTGAGAGTTACAACTTGATAATCAACCTGACAGAGCTGGGAAGACTAAATGAATATTACGACTGTGAAAAAGAAGTCCTGCAACACTACAAGTTCAAAGAGGTGTTTATTCGCGACAGCAAAAAAGCCTTCATCAGTTTTCTTCCAACTGATCTCGTTGTCGCTATTGGCAAGCAAGAGACATTGAGATACAATTGTGTTCAGAACAAAGTTAAACGGAGGACTGGCCTGAGGTTCTCAGATGTAAGAGAGGCTCATGCTAGCTTCTTCACAAAGTACCTTACTACCCCAGAAATAGATTTCATACATGGCCGAGTCTCAGCAAGTGTCTTCATGAGAAGCTACTTCAATCCTGCGTTGATTGGTGATTTGAAGGAGCGAGTTTTTCGAGGCCTTCAGGAAATGAGGAGGCTTACGTAATGAGTGAGCAGTTTTATGAGCGATTTCTCAGCCTTTTCTTCGGCTTTGTGGTTCTCTTAACGCTGATTGTCGTGACAATAGAGCTCTTTTTCTTCTATTTTTCCACTCAAAACCTTGTGTTTTACTATGCCTACCTAATGACACTGGTGTTTTGTCTAGTCTATTTCGCAAGGTATTTTCTCCAGTTCAGAGATTTCCAGAATAGACTAGGTTTGCTTATTCCTGCAAATGAGAGAAGTCCTTCAGATTTGGAACCATTGAAAGTTAATGAACTGGAAGATGTGTCGCTTAGAGCTTGTCTGTGCTATCGGAATGGTGCTAGCTTCAGTGACATAGAGAGAGATTTCGCACTTGGCCATCCTACTCAAGCGAAGAGAGAGTTGATCAAAGGGTTAGGGTTCTTGTTACGGTTTTATGAAGAGCATAAAGAGGTGTCGAGGTAATGCCTCAATCCTGGCTTATCAATGTACGTCGCAGAACCAATGAGGATATTACTAAGAGGTTTGGACTTGAGCAAATCTACACTTTGATTGCTGAGAAGAGCTGGCCCTACAAGGAACGTAAAGAATTCTACAGCAAGAGAGACATGGCGTTAATGGCTCTGCTTTTCTTGACTGCAGGGAGAGTCTCTGAAGTGCTATCTTTAACTAAAGAGCAGTTCGACTTTCAAGCTGATAGGCACTTCATTATCATTCGGAACATGATTCTTGTCAAGAGGTTGAAAGCTAGGAAGGGGAAACCAGTCAAGCATCGAACTGCACCAATTCGTGATGAAGTTCCACTTCCACTAAAAGGCCCGCTATCCAGATTTACTGAGTTCGTACAGGAATACCTTGAGTTGATTAACGAACCGAAAGATAAGTTGTTCAAGTTTAAGCGTCATCGGGCTTGGCAAATCGTGAATTCAGTGACTGGACAGTGGTGTCACTGGTTCAGGAGTCAAGCGGAAAGTTACTATGGCAAATACGTGTTCAATACACCGTTTGCTTTGAGGGATTTTGTTGGAGTATCAGACATAGAAAGCCTAGGATCTTATGTGAAGACTGAGTGGAAAGACTACAGGCGTAAACTTCTTGGAGAGTACTAGCATCAGAAAAGGATATCCAATCCATGTCTTCGATGTAAAACTGCAAATCAATTCCATTAGATATTGGCAAGGAGATTATGATTTCGATGCATGATAACGAATAATAACTCTAACAACACCGACACCAGTATATCTAGTCTTCTTTCCATAATAAGTTGTTGGAGGATCTCTTTTTTCGCTTCTAATAAGCCATTTCATGTTGGCATTAATGATGCTATCAAGTTTGCGGAAATCAAGGATTCCTTTGGTTTCAACCTCTGTGAGCAAGATTGAGGTTACCTCTTTGGTTCCTGCTCTTCTTTCAGGAAATTTCCAACGGATATAGGCTTCCATTGTATCTAGGTTGAATTCATCATCTAGATTGAAGCCTTGTTTCTGTATTGACTCCACAAGTTCTTTCATAGACTTTTCGCGTGCTTTCTTGAACTGTTCAAACAGGGAGTCCGCAATGTAGAAGACTCCACTGAGGGCGTAGAAATCATTCTTGAGTTCTGAGGGAATATCGATGTCCTTTTTGTAGTCTAGCTGATGGGATACTGTGGCCCACGCGTGCATCGCAACAGTTCTGACTTGAATTTCACACTTCAGAGGTTTGATTGTATCATACCTTTCTCCACTATAATGAGTTGGAAGTTTCACTATATAATGATCGGACATGTAACCAAGTGTCAGATTGGAGCTACCATTCATTGTACTTGCTTTGACAACCTGAAACTTATCCTTTAATATAGTTTCAACCTTTCTTAGATCTGATCTATAGGCACATAATATTCTTACACCTGCAATATCCTCGGTTTGCTCGAATACATCCCCTGAATACTCCTTTCTCAATATCTTTTCATAGAAATCGTCGAATTCTTTTATTCTTGGTTCAACATTACTAATTGCAATCTTGTCCCTTGGGATATTTTTGCGAATGATGTAGCAAACTTCATCAAGAAGTTGTTTGAGTAGTGGAACTCTCTGATCATACTCTGTCTTTAGCTCTTGTTTGTCTGGTGGTTTGAAGCCTGAACTCACGAAATCTCCCCAAAGAGTGAGCTTACTTCCTTTGCCATTCGTAATGCCTCGATCTTGTATTTTACATTATACGTCTATTGTAGAATAAATGATGTATGCAAGGATGAAGTGAACAGAGTATCAGTTATCTTATGGTATATTATCCTCTCGCACTAGGCTAGTGAGCGTTTGTTCGGTTGTTTGCTTGTTCCTTTTGCTTTTTCTTTCAAACTGACATATTACTAGGTAGATCGGAGAGAAGTAGAATCTAGTTCTATACATAAGACTCAGAAAAACCAATATTCAAACGAGTCCAAGATATGACTGTGTGGCATGAAGAAGAAAGACAAGTAGCTATGATTGAATATGTTCAGGCTAATGAGCTTGTCAGACATTATGATACTGTAGATTGGATAGTTGGCTCGATTTTCATCCCGATCTCGATTACTCTTCTCGGTGTATCTTTCACCGAGCCAATTCTGGAACAAGGCCTTGGTGTTGCTTTGGCTCTTTCGATAAGCTCTATAGGCATGTATCTCGTGTGGTTGCTTTTGGATTGGCGATATAGCTTCTTCTGTCAAGTTGCCTATGAAAGGATCCATAAAATAGAGGAAAGATTTGGCATGGATACACATCGTAGAATTAATCGAAAAGATAGAGAGCAGTCTGCAAGAAGCATAAGGAGGGCTCATTTCTGGATAAGATTGTTTTTCTTTGTGATATTTGCAGTCTGGATTGCCAGAATAGTCCTTTCACTCTGACTTGTTTCTTTTCTTTAGTTTCTGTTTTTCTTCCTCAACCATCTGTTTCAGAGCGATTTCCTTTGCTTGCTCACGCAATTGAACATCCGCGAGCAGTTGCTTGGCCTCCGTTTCTTTCTGCTTTATCACTTCATGTATTGTAGCCTTGCTCCGATCAAAGAGTAGCCCCAACTCTTCGTATGAAAAGCCCTGCCAAGCATCTTTATCCTCTGGTTCAGGCTTGCTTTCGAAATACATCAATGCAACCAACAACTTCAGCGTTTCAGTCATGTGTCTATTCACCATGGATTTCGGATAGTTGAACAGCAATTCCAGAAAGTAGATTTCAGCACCATCGGTAATGTCTCCTCCATGAGCCTTCGCTAGTTTGGCATAGAAGTTTCTCATTTTATCCATGAAATCTTTGGCACTCAGGCCTTCCTCCGTCTCTGTTGACGGTAAGATAACGCCCTTTTTCTTCAGAATCCAGAGACTCATACTCATTCACTCCATGATAGACTCTAACTTGCTGGTTTCCCGAGTAACTCGGGAGGTTTTTCGCTTGTCAATGATTGTAAGTTTCCTGGTTTTGCGATACAGCTTGAACCTTCTGAGAATTGTCTCCAGTGGCACACCGACAGCTACACAGTTGATTGCACTGAGAAGCATCCCTTTCCCTAAGTAGCCGTCGGCAACTGAGTAGTAGCTATGCTCACTGTTGAAATAATGGTTGAGAATGAACAGTAATTCGTGAAAGCTTAACGGCTCACTGTAGGCTGTCACTAAAACCAGAACGTCATTTAATCCTTTCTTGCCATCAACAAGCTCCAGGAGAACCATACTAGGATATCTCCATCCATTTTGGATGCTCTCTCAGGTTCTTTGCATGATAGCTGCAGCATTTCTTCTCTATTCCCACAACCTTCTCTCTTAACACAGCTACGACTGGACTCTTGCCACAGAAATCACATTTCGGAAGTTCTTTAGGAGTCGGTTTCGATTCTTCTTCGAAGAGCGGAACCTCATACTTTTCCACATGAGCTTGATAGGAAAGCTCAGAGATGTAACCTAAACGATAGATTCCCTCAGTAAATGCACGTAACCCTGCAAATGATCTTCCTAAACACTTGTCTGCTTGAAGCTTTGAAAAGGCATGATATAACTCTCCATCCAGGAATAACATCAAGCCATGTTCTCTGAATCTCCTAACCAAGAAAACTCCCACACGTTTGATGGTTTGTCGTTGTTGAGTTTGGTTGGTAGTGTTTGGTAGGTAGGTAGTTAGTTACAGTATACGTGTTTCTGGTTGTCGTATTCCAAAAAGAGATTTTCATAAATATCATAAATCCACACTCTTTGGACTGGGAATTCTGCCAAGCCTGTAGAGCTTCAACGTTGGGCATTGATGCCTGTGTTCAGTGTTCCAGTTAACGCAGATCCAACTGTCAAGCGCACATAAACGGCTTGAGCTAGTTAGAATGAAGTCCATGCCTTTACTGACACTCTTACACCATAACTCCCTTGCATGTTCACAGAACAATGATCCAGCTTGAACTTTTGTTTGGAAAATCTTATCTGCGGAGTTCTTCTCCTTGTGTTCTTGAGTGGTGTGGCAGAGTAGTTCATGATTTGCCTGGGTGGGCATTACAGGACTCACTGTTTAGCGCCACTCTCCTCTTGTTTCCTCTTTCTAGCTCGATATGCACGTTTTTGATCTCTCCAAAAGGCGCGTAGTTCTGGGCCATGTTTGAACTCCTGTTTCATGGTTTCTGAGATGTCCACAAGACATTTAAGTCTAGTCATCATATGTGATAGCTAGGATAACTCTAATCAGAAACTGCGGAGAGGACAATATATGTCAAAGCGAAAGCCGAGATATGATAACTTACCAAAGCATCAAAAGAAGATAGTTCTATGCCTTGCCAAAGAAGGCCCGATGAACATGAGTGAAACCAACAAGAAAATCAAGGGCGAATATACTTCAACAAACAGAGCCTTTCACGAACTGGAAACCAAATCAATGATAAGAGAAATCGATGTAATGTTATATAAAGGAAGGCAATTCCCGAGATATTGGCTGACTGTTAGAGGCTCTGGATTTGCTTTATTGAACGACGCCAATCCTGAAAAAGTAAGACTGAATGCTCTAGAATCGTCCAAGAATGATGAAGAAAGAAAGGGAATACAAGCATATTTCAGATTGCGTGAAACTAACTCTAAAATAGCTAGTGTCTTGGACAGATTCATACTTCTCGAAGGTAGAATAGATCCCGTGAGTTTGTTCAAGCAAATGCTTCCTGAATTAGCTTCAATGGATGAAAACGAGATAAAGGAAGTTTTCGGTGTTGCCAGGAAAACTGAATATTGGAAGCACACTGAGAAGACACTGAAAGAGTTCATGCGTGGGTTAAGGAAGGCGTTAGGCAATAAGAAGAAAACAGAATAAGTCAAGAGATCATGCGTTCATTCTCTTCGCATACTTAGAACCTGGCTCAAACTGTGAGAATGGAGATATGCATCAGGTGGAAAGACGGCCTTTGCGTAATAGGACTCTTGTTGTGTGTCGGAAGTGCGGAAAAGGGAGGATTGAGTGGCATGTACCAACAAGAACCTCAAAAGGGCGAGGGAGAAGCCCCAAGCTGGGTTTGAAAGAGAGTCAATTCTATATTAAGGTAACAGATGAAGAAAAAAGAACAGGTATACCAAGTCTAACATCTATGGAGACAAGCCAAAGAACAAAAGAGAGAACACTGAGAGAAAAACACTCGCTCAAGTGGATGAAAAGAAAACACCTTGTTAAAAACTATTTAAAGATATTGAAGATTGACAAGAAAAAAATAGTTGAGGTTTGGGGTGAAAACTACAAGGGTGAGGTTCAAGCTCGAGCGGGCAGACTTTGGAAATACAAGAAGAAGATTATCCATGAAACTTTCAAAAAACTCCAGGAGGAGATGTCACGTTCGCTGGAAAGTGGAAAACTTGAGTGAGTTTCNNTACTCGAGTGAAAGTAATACAAAAGAGAACAGTAGGCATAACTCTGCCTCAGACTATCCTCAAAAGAGCACGAAAACATCGTTTAAACATTAGCAGAATCACAGAACAAGCCTTGAACAGTGTTTTAGACTACTTGGAGAGTGAAAAGCAATATAAAAGCTCTAAATCTCTTAATGCATGTTCTCTTCTGAGAGAAAATGCCAGGGCCGGTAGTCCAGTTCGGTTAAGACGT
>JABAOC010020321.1_pt1 | contig 13277 bp, 10 predicted proteins | sample 7062161 | NCBI WGS metagenome assembly JABAOC01 (sample SAMN14538625, study PRJNA623070) | marine sediment metagenome | biome: marine biome [ENVO:00000428]; feature: marine pelagic biome [ENVO:01000023]; material: deep marine sediment [ENVO:00002113] | place: India: Gulf of Khambhat ... | reverse complement strand
GGTGCCGGAGATAGAGGAGCGCTTCTCCCCTATTCTAACGACGCTAACAGGTCACCTGTGGGGCTATCATGCTGCCAGGGCGATAAATGGAGAATCTCGTTTTCTCTTCGATTTCAGGGAGGAGATCAATCGATATATCTCGACATCCCTTGAAAAGGGCCTGGATATCTACCAGACGATACTTGATAGGGCCTTTCAAGAGAAAACCGCCATATTCTCCACGGATTTCAAGAAAAGCCTCGAGAATAGACGATATACTGCGGCTATGGATCTCAAGGTCGCCTCTGACCTCACCCTCCTGTTAAAATACCTCTCCGGGCGACTTCCCATGTCCGACTTTGAGCTCGATTTTGGGGTCAGCGGGTCAGCGCCCAATATGTTCGATTGCTTCTTCGGCTGCATGGGAGAGGCCATAAATGAGATGGCCAGACCAATAGACGCAATAAGGCATCAGGCAAAAACTGTTACAGTGGGAACAAGCAGGGTATGGGAGCCTATCGAGGGATTACTGTTTGAAACCCTGGGGAACAATGGATTTGATGTAAGCAATCTCACCAATAAGAACGTTATTGTGCTGAAGAACCTTCAGGAGGTTATCTCCAAAGTAAAAGGCGAGACGCTTTATGCGATCAGCAGCCTTTCTTATACCGGCGAGCCGATTGACGATTCAATGATCGAATTGGTGAAGAAACGAGGGAGCTCCTCGGGGCTTACCTCACGAGTGGAAACAGATACCAGGCTTAGGGGAACGAAGAAGATCATTGTGAAGGCGGGAAATGTCTTTATTGGAAAGGGAAAGATCGATAACAGAAGCATCCTCGTCGTTCCTCTCATGAAGAAGGGTCCTAACATTGATCATCTGTTGCTTCTCGATGTCGGCTTTAGGAAAGAAATAGATGTATCCAAAAAGGTAAAGGCCTTGGGTGACAAACTCACCCATATCAAGAATATTGTTGAAGAAACAGACCTATCCTGGCAAGATGACTATTTGAACCTTCTCGATGTTGAGGATCTCTTTGGCAAGTCTGCGGAAAAGATAGCTGAGTCTATTATCGCTTCCGCCGACACATCGTGAAGTAGCCCCCCATATTGCAGATCCGCAGCGGGGAGGAGGCACTGTTTATGTCCGTCGGCATAGAGGATATCTACCACTCTCTGTCCTGCCAAATCAAAGGGGTTGAAACCCATTCCCTGGACTTTCTATTCTCATCGTCCAGGTCTCCCTACCTGGACACGGCAGCCATTCATCTGGGCCTCGAGAAGGAATGGGAAACGGTAAGACCACTTCTCAAGGATAAAGAGCGGGAGCTGATAGATATCATCTTTCCAAAGAGGCGGTACGGGCTAAGGGTCATTCAAGGATTGCAGGATATCTTTCTCAGCTCTTCTCTTACGCACCCCTCTCTCCTTCTGGATATCTGTATAGCACGAATTTTGAGGGAGATCTTAGAAAGATACAGTAAGCGGGTCTCTCCACAGTTGCTGCTTGAGCTACTAAACCTCTACAAGCTCAGGACACCTGAATTCCTGATCATCATCAAACCCATTCTGCAGATTATTGTAGATCAACACAAGGTCTTTAGCCATGTAATCAAGACTCATGCCTGTGAGGTCCTGATCAATAACTATGAAAGTGAGGCACTTTTTATCTTTATCTCATGCGCCCTCGACCTAAAGGAAGAGGAAAAACAGGTCCTCTTTCAAAGCCTCACCGCCTTTCAAAAAATCTATCGAAAATTTCTCGAGTTACATGTGGGCGTCCGTGAAAAAGACCTGATCAGCATGAGCTGGTTTGGGGTCTCCTACGACCAGCTAAGGCATAACGGGGAGTGGAGGGACAGCTTTTCCAACTTGGTGAGGCGCTTTGTCGAACATCTTAAAAAGAGGAGTAAAGGGGAGGCAATCCAGATAGGGCGCTTTCTCGTCCTCCGTTTTAACAATGAAGATATCCTGAGGGTTATCCACTATGAGATCAGCAGAGATCCCGATCTTCCCTTCGGGACGCCCTTAGCGCGGTTCATCTATCGTCAAGTCTACAGGATTATGCAAGAATTTCGAAAGAGCTATATATCGCGAAAGCTGGATGCCGAACTTACCCAGGCCATTTCCAAAACTGAAGCCCAGGCTATTGACGCTATGCGCATGATTACGGTTGGCACAGTACCGGCACTTACTGTTTTAAAGGGACTGGGCAAAGGCCCTCGACCGGCAAAGGCCTATACTATTCTCCCTCAATTTATGGAAAAATTAGATCTATTTAACCTGAAGGCTCTCTTCGAGCTCTATCCCATCTCCCCTTTTTCCCAGCGGGTCTTTACTATAGTTGCAGGCATCGCTGATAACACGGAATTGGGGCGTGATGAGCTTTTCCATTTTATAGGGTATCTGGAGAAGTTGCTCATCTTCCTGCAGGAGCTCGAGGAGATGGACATTAGGGTTCAAGAAGACACTGCCTACGGCCTCATAAAAAACCCCTCCCAGCTTCACTCCTTGAACCTCATCAAGGAGGGCGCCTATTTTGCTTCAACTGGATTGTGGTATCAAAATACAATCCCTCCCAGCATCATCCGCTGCATTAGCCCAAATGCAATTCCTAACTGTGTTGGAGTGAGGGACCGCCATATCTTTTCATGCATATCCCTGTTGACTGGGGGATTTAGAGGAAGCCCTTTCGATCTGGACAGCACCTATAGATACGATTGGGATGAGGAGCCCGAAAACTGTTTATTTCGTCCCGGATATTCTCAGATAACCATTCCCCACCCCATCCTGGAACGGTGGGAAGAGAGTCAAAACACCCAAAGGGCCATGCTGAACGGGTTGATCCAGAGAAAACAGTGGAATTAGGGGAAGATCAAGGTGGTTCTACAATCCCGCTANNAAAGGGCCATGCTCAATGGGTTAATCCAAAGAAAACAATGGAACTAGCTGGAGATTGAGGTAGTTCCAGTCTCGCTACCGTTTCACCCGCTGTGCTTTAAAATCCTCCGTACGGTGTCGAATTATCTCACCTTTCACCATATATATCACGTCCTCGGAAATGTCAGTTGCCAAATCGGCAATGCGCTCCAGATGCCGCGAAGCACTGAGCATGTGAACGGTGAAGCTTTTGTTAGTTCCCTTCATAATCACACCCCTGGCTATTGGCTGGCCTCTCAAAAGTATGGAAGTCGCCTTATGGTTAAGGATCCTATTTCTTGAGAGCCGTTTGCCCGGATATACCTAAAACAGTGCCAGGTTGGTTTCTGAGTGATGGTTGGAATTTTCGTAACTCCATCTTAGAAAACTAGCATTAAGACTTGACGATTTGATTTTAAGTGCTATAAGATTCGTCCAAAACAAGTGGAGCTAAATCAAAAACTCAATAATCTTAGCCAGTTACCTTGGAAACCCTAAACTTTCGCTCTCCTTTTACCATCCATAAGAGCGCGTTCTTAATATCCCGAAAAAAGATAGTTAGGCTGCTATGCAGGCAATAATCTTTCAGACCCTGGGAGGCATGGGGCTGTTCATATTCGGCATGAGGGTCATGTGCGATGGGCTCAAAAAGCTCGCAGGCAAAAGATTGCGTACCATTTTGAGCGCGGTATCCTCAAACAGGGTAATAGCATGCGCCACTGGCGCTCTAATCACGAGCATGGTTCAAAGTTCAAGCGCCACTACTGTCATGCTCGTTGGCTTCGTTGATGCTGGCCTCATGACCCTCATCCAGGCCGTTGGTGTCGTCCTAGGAGCCAATATCGGCACCACTGTCACAGCGCAACTGATCGCTTTTAATATAAGCCACTATGCCCTGCCAGCCATTGCCGTGGGAGTATTGCTAAAGTTCTTTTTTGCATCAAGGAAATGGCAGCAGTGGGGAGAGGCCCTATTGGGCTTCGGTATGCTCTTTTATGGATTGGCTACCATGAAAGCTGGGCTTGCTCCTCTAAGAGGGGAACCCGCATTTATTGACTTCTTAACGAGATTCCAGGCCCAAAACCTCAATGAAATCCTTCTCTGTGTCTTCGTTGGCACGGTCATGACTATGGCTGTACAGAGTTCGAGTGCCACAGTTGGGATAACTATGGCGCTGGCCAGTCAGGGATTGATTAGCTTTGCTGGAAGTGTAGCAATGATCTTAGGTGAGAATATCGGCACCACTATAACAGCGCAACTGGCTGGTATAGGCTCCAATGCCAGTGCCAGGCGGACAGCAATGGCCCACACCCTCTTCAATATCTTTGGTGTCATCTTTATAATCTTAATCTTCCCTTATTTCGTTGATGCCGTCGTCTATCTTACCTCCAATCTGCCGGGAATCGGGCACCCTGATTTCCTTGTGGGGGAAGAGAAGCCCTTTATATCCAGGCATATTGCCAATGCCCACACCTTTTTTAATGTAATAAACGCAATAATTTTTCTCTTTCTTCTTCCGTATCTGGTCAGAATTGCAATCTGGGTTACCCCTCGTGGAAAAACAGCGCACCTCGATGAGATCTATCATATTAAATATCTGGACAGGCGTTATCTTGACTCACCAGAGGTGGCGCTGGTACAGGCCAGGCAGGAGATCATTAGGATGGGAGAGGTGGCTCAGACCATGTTTGATGAGGTAATCAGCTCTCTTAAGATAAGGAATTCAAAGAAACTGGCCATATGGAGGGACAGGGAAGATGTACTGGATAATCTTCAAAAGGAGATTACGGATTACCTTGTAGCGGTTATGCAACAGAATATTCTCATTGAGGAATCAAAGGAGATAACCTCCCTTTTGCGGATGACCAATAATATTGAGAGGATTGGTGACGAAATAGAGGACATCGCCGAGGCAATCGAGAGCATGATTGAAAACAAGTTCTTCTTCTCGGAGCAGGCACTTCAAGATTACGAGACAGTATCCTCGGAGGCCAGGAAATTCCTTGTCCTTGCGCTTAAGGGAATTAAAGATGAAAATAAGGGGATAATGCCAGGGGCAGTAAGAGCGATAGAGAGTATAGACCACATGACCGAGGAGATGAGATTGAGTCACCAGAATCGATTGGTTGAGGGGACGTGTGAAATAGACAGGGGTATAGTCTTTATCGATATCCTCAACGCTTTTGAGAAAATGGGCGGTTTTTGCTATAACGTGGCCCAGGCAATAGCAGGTGTAAAATAGCAGACATAGGATCTGGCAGATAAGCGAAAGTCCTTGCTCTTACCCATCTTTCAAAAGTCAAACCTTATTTTGGAGCCCCTTTTACCTCCTTCCCTTTGGAAATAAATCCGAAAGCACACTCCTTCCTTCAGGGCTCAACGATTTCCATCAACTTGAATTTGATCTAGAGATCTATGTCCCGCATTTCTTTCCCTTGCCCTATCATCTAATACCAAAGGTCAATCTCCTNNGCAACAAGACCACAAACAGTCAGCTCAAGAGAATAGTCTGCATACTTTCTAGTCTTATTCACTCCTTGGGGCTATCCGGCACCTACTGCCCATCTTCCTCAGGGGTTGTTCCGGTCAGGCGATAGTAGGGCGTCCAGTAGGCCCGGCGGATGCGTTTGACTGCTCGGGAGGCGGCACGACTGGTAGTATAGACAAGAGCGTAAAGGCTGGGAACGACAACCAGGGTCAGCACTGTTGCCAGGGCTAGACCGAAAATAACAGCGCTGGCCATGGAGCTCCACCACTGGCTCGACTCGCTGACCCAGGCGATCTTCATCTTATGAAAATCGTAGGCAATGCCGGTAACCATTGGTAAGAGACCAAGGATGGTCGTTACCGCAGTCAATAAAACCGGGCGCAAGCGGGTGCAGCCAGCGGCAATGATTGCATCCCGGAAGTGCATCCCTCGTTGATGGAGCCGGTTGGTGTAATCGATGAGGACGATAGCGTTGTTGACCACCACCCCAGCCAAGGAGATGACCCCTACGCCGGTCATGATAATACCAAAGGGCAGCTCCATCACAGAAAGCCCGAAAAACACCCCACCCAATGAAAGGATAACCGAAGTCATGATGATCAGCGGCTGGGCCACGGAGTTGAACTGGGTGACCAGGATGAGGATGATGAGGAAGATGGCTGCGGCAAAGGCCTTGGACAGAAAGGCCTCGGCCTCCTGCTGAAACTCGAACTCGCCCGTGAACCGGATCTTGTAACCAGGCGGCAGGGGAGAGTCCGCCAGGATCTTTTCGGCCTGGGCTCGCACGACCGGCCCCGGAACCCTTTCCTCGTCGACATTGGCCTTAACCGTGACCACGCGCTCGTGGTTGATGCGGTTTACCTGACCCAGTCCACCAGCGATCTCGAACCTGGTCACCGTGCTCAGGGGAACGAGGCCCTCCGGTGTTGGAATAAGCAGCTCGCGGAGGATGTCGGTAACCTTGCGGTCCGATGCCGGTAGCTGGACAGTGATATCATAGTCCTCGTCACCTTCACGGAAACTGGAGACCTTGATGCCGTTAAAGGCGACCTTAAGGGCAAAGCCAATGATATCGGTGGACAGCCCCAACATGGCTGCCTTCTGTCGATCTACTCGAACCTTAACTGTAGGCGAGCCTGGGATGTAATCGTCGCGGATGTCCCGGACAAAGGGAATCTTCTCCAGCATGCCCCGCACCTTTTCGGCGATGCGGCCCAAGATCTGAAAATCGTCTCCCACAATCTCGATATTGATTGGTGCTCCAGTAGGAGGACCTTCCTCCTGTGCAGCGACCGTAATTTGTGCTCCGGGGATGTCCTTGATTCTCTTTCGAATCTGCTCCACTGTCTGGATGGATGGTTCTACCCGATCCTCTATGTCGTAGAACTGGATACCAATGTGGTTTGGCGAGTTATTCTCGAAGGCAGAGCTACCGCCAGTGACTGCCACGGTCCGGGAGTAGATGTGTTTGATATTAGCCATGTCTGTGAGCCCCACCACCTGCTGTCCCTGTCGCAACGCGTGGATCTTATTTTCAGTATTGTTATAGTAGCACTCTGCTGGATCTGCTCCTGGAGCGGCCAAACCTTGACCAGGGCTGCACAAGGCCATCTCCAGTTGACGGGCAATTCTGTCCGAGTACTCGAGATCTGCCCCTTCAGGCATGTCCAGGTTGACGTAGATGCTATGAGGGTCAATATTGGGGAAGAACTCGATTGGCCTCTCAAGCCCGATCTTGTGAAGCCAGATCATGGCCATGGCCACCACCGCGAGGAAGGCCATGGCTAAAACAGCCAACCGGTGGTTGAGCGCTCCATCCAACAGGCGGCGGTAGCTCTTCAGCAGAGGGCCGCGAACAGTGATGGGTGCTTCACCGGCCCGTTCTATCTCCTCAGCACTGACCTTGATCTTGGTGAACCGATGACCAGACGGCAACCTCAGGAAGATGGCTGCAAGTGCCGGGTTGATAACCATGGCTACAAAGAGTGAAGAGGAGAGGGTAATGATTACCGCCTTTGGGAGATAGGCCATGAACTCACCCATAATCCCCGGCCAGAATACGAGGGGAAAGAAGGCGGCTACTGTAGTGAGCGTCGAGGCAGCGACCGGTTGTGATACCTCGCTTGTTGCCCTTATAGCCGCTTGAATGCGAGGTACGCCCTGCTCCATGTAGCGGAAGACGTTTTCAACAATAACGATGGCGTTATCCACGAGCATGCCTAAAGAAAGGGTCAGGGAGAAGAGGACTACCATATTCAGGGTAATGCCAAGTGCGTTGAGTACCATGAAGGATATGAGCATGGAGAAGGGAATGGCCAGGCTCACCAGCACGGCATTACGTACCCCCATGACAAAAAAGAGGACGACAATGACCAGAATCAAGCCGGTGATAATATTATTCTCCAGGTCAGCGACCATGATGCGTATGTCCTTGGCATGGTCCATAAGTGTTGTCACCCTGGTCCCCGCAGGCCAGGTGAGTTTTTGCTCTTCGATTAGCCCATCGATCTGGTCTGAGATGCGTATCACGTTTTCTCCGGCACGCTTCTTTACCGCGATGTTGATGGCGTCGTGGCCATTTAAACGGGAGCGACCTTCTTCATCCTTGAATCCATCCACCACCCGGGCCACATCCTTCAGGTAGACAGGTTGGCCCTTGTGAAGCCCCACGATTAGCCCGTAGATTTCATCGGGGCTCTGGAACTCTCCGGGGACCCGAAGCTGAAAGCGTCCGTCGCCCATGCGGATGGCTCCACCAGAAACATTCTGGTTCTCCTCAGCGATAACGCTCTGGAGGCTCAGAATGGAGAGACCATAGTAGGCGAGCTTATCTGGGTCGGGCTCTACCCTGATTTCCCGCTCAAGACCACCTGTCACCTCCGCCTCCAGAACACCGGGAATGGATTCGATATCGTCCTGAAGATCCTCGGCGATTGCCTTGAGCCTCACAAGTCCAGCTGTACCCGACAGGGAAAGCACGACAATAGGAAGCTCAGAGATGTTGATTTCGATGACCTCCGGATCTTCCTCCAGGTCGGCTGGTAGCTCTGGTTTGGCCAGATCGACCTTATCCTTTGTCTTGGACAGGACCTCGTCGATGTCGGTGCCCGCCACGAACTCGATGATGATCGAGCTCATGCCCTCGGTGCTGGAGGACTTGATCTGCTTGACTCCCTCCAGACCCTTGAGCTTCTTCTCTATGGGGATGGTAATCGACTGCTCTATATCCTCAGGAGCCACACCAGGATAGTTCGTCATGATGAAGATATAGGGGATGGTGATGTCCGGTGCGGCCTCTCGGGGAAGGGAATTGTAAGACATGAAACCGAAGATGATAACTATTATGGCCAGAACGACAACACTTGTCCTTTTCCTGACAGCTGTATTGGGGACGATCATGACTTCAGGATCTCGTTTGGATTATTCACGTTTTTAATGACCTCTACTGCCTGGCCGTCATCCAAAAGGCGGTGACCAACAACAATGACCCTCTCACCGGCCTCTAGTCCAGAAGTGACCTGTACCTGCCAGCCGGCAAGAACGCCCAGTTCGATATTCCTCCTTTTCACCCGGCCCTCCTCCTCGACAAAGACGAAATACTCGTTGCCCTGGGAGATGACGGCGTAGAGCGGTATGGCCAGAGCCCTGTCAAAGACTTGCTTGACGAGCTCCACCCGTGCGAACATACCAGGCAGGATCCGACCATCGGGGTTGGGAACCCTGAGCTCGAGGTCGAAGAGTCGGGCCAAGCTTCGAGGCTGTCGGGAGAGGAAGACCTTTTTGCCTTTGACACTGCGTTTCCCCAAGGCCTCTATGATTACATCAGCCTCCTCCAGATCAAAGATGGCAGCCACGTCGCTTTCGGGCACCCCCACGGTCACCTTGACATGATCTATCTCTAAGATCTGAGCCACCGGATCTCCCACGGAAAGAAAGTCCCCCTTCTTGGCCTCGATCCGGTTGAGCAGCGAAGAAAGCGGAGAGGCGATGCGGGTACGGCTCAAGGCCAGTCGGGCCTCTCTGCGCTGTGCGCCCAGATCCTTGAGCTGGGCTTCAATCTCGTCCAGGTTGGTTGGAGCGCTGATCTTCTTTTTGACCAGGGCCTCAGTGCGGGAATAATTCAATTTGGCCAATTTATAGTTGGCCTCTATGCGAGCCAGTCGACTCCGGTAATCGCGGTCATCCAGCTCCACAAGGACCTGTCCTCCTTTAACCCTCTGACCCTCCTTGACCAGGACCTTAACCACTTGGCCGGAAACCTCGGCCTTAACCCACACTTCATCATAGGGCTCCACCTGGGCTGGCAGGTTAATCTTATCCACCAGGCGGCCCGGCTTGAGGGTCAGCGTGATGACCCTGACAGCGGGCACCTCCTCTTTCATGGCAGCCTTCTTGGCCTCTTCCAGTCGGGTCTTCTTCTCCTTGATTCGGCCTCCCATGTTCACAATGAAGACCACAATAAGGGCAACCATCAGCCAGGGAATGACACTCCATACGAAACGGAGGATCTTGGTCTTCGCGCCGGGCTTTTTCATATTCATTATTACCTATTCCGCTTATAGATGATTGATCCGATCCAGGCAATATAAGGCCCTTAAAGATATCCCTGCTGTTCCTGGGATCCTCTGGGTCATTGCCTCAATTTGTGGCGTCAGCTCTTCTGCGAAGGGTCTTAATTGCACCTCCTCACCTCTGACAGCCATGACGGCCATAGAAGCAGTGCTGTAATGATAATCCTTGTTCTCATTTCTTACGGGTAAATATCGCACGCCAACCAGAGACTCTAACGTGCACTTATCAACTTCGTGGGAAAATTGGGAGCCTTCACGCATCTCCACTATTTGCTCCTCGAGTCAGGTCTCGGCAAGACACCGAACCAAAAGAAATCCTTGAGTTCACGATTGAACTCGATAATATTTGGGTAACTTTTCATTAGTTCAACGTCGTGTGACAGTTCGGATAGCCTATCGAGAACAGCCATGAAGAATTCGGGCCGAATTTCGGGCCGGATATCGCCCCTTTGTTGGGCCTGAATAACGAACTGCAGGAACTGCCCCTTCACTTTTTCCAGCTCCATATCGATTGGCAGCAATTCTTCGATAAATTCGGTGCTCATCCTTGAAAGGAGTTCCGCCTTCCAGCTAAACATTAACTCTATCTTTTCCGGAAAGGCGATATTCATCGCATTGATTTCGTCCAGTTTAGCGAAACCTTCTTCCATCCACTTATTCCAGATATGCTTTACGAGGTCGGTTTTATTGGCAAAATACCGGTAAAATGTCATCTTACTTACACCCGCCTCCCGGCAGATTTCTTCTATAGTGATCCTTTTTATACCGTGTCGCATGAACAGGGTCTGCGCCGTTTCAATGATCTGTTTTTGTTTTCTTGAGATTTCTGGAAGAGATTTGTTTGTCATCTCCGACTTTTATTAAGCCCCAGGTCTATACGAAATGATCATTATTAATCGTAATTCGTATCTTTTTTATTCATTCGTAACACCTTTGTCAACAAGAAATACGACTTTTCTGTTTTTTTACTAACGGTACATGAAAAAGCCATTCGTCATCTTCGTCATCTTTGATTACTGAGGGTAATTAAGAGGGTTCTAGTACCGCGGCCTTTGACAGGACATTGGTCCAGCGTTTGCGGTTGGCCAAAGGGCAGGCGCGGTTTTTTTATTCAGTGAACGACACCCCCTAGAGGCGGGTCAGATATAGGCAACGGCGTCGATCTCCACGCGAATCCCAAAGGGAAGCCTGGCTGCCTGAACGCATGTTCGTGCCGGAAGGTCGCCCTGGAAATATCTTTTGTATACCTCGTTGAACCGATTGTACTCCCCCATATCAAGCAAATACACGGTTACCTGTAGAATATTATCCAAAGAAGACCCGGCCTCCTCCAGGATAATGCGGATATTCTCCATAGACAACTCCGCTTCCTTCTCGATCGTCCCGTGCATGAGCTCGTTCGTTTGGGGGTCTATTGCTCCCTGGCCTGATATGAAGATCAGGTCATTATGGATGATTGCCTGTGAATAGGGTCCTCCGAGAACCGCTGCCTTCTCTGTCTCAAAGGCCTTTTTCTCCGCCATTGTTTCCTCCATTAGGATTAGAAATGGTCATCGAACCCGCTCATTTTTTTCTACTTTAGGCAGTAACGACTTGAGGCCGGTAGATCCGGTGATAGGGTCGCAAGCTTTATCATCAGTCAAGACGTTACAGTTGCCTTCCTTAAAGCCATGATAGAGATGAACGACCCTTGGATCAATACGATTTGTCAAAGAAGCCGCGCATTTGAGAGCGCCTCTTGGTGATGTAACCCTTACAAGCCTCCCATCTTTGATGTCGAGTTGTGCTGCCGTCTGGGGGTTCATTTCTAGGAGATTATCCGGAAATAGTTCTCGAAGCCCGGTCATGGTGCCCATCATGGAGTGCGTGTACCATACCAGTGGAAGCTAACGGTACATTCTCTCCAACTCGAGCAGTTTCTGTTTTATGTCCAATCCTCCACCGAATCCTACCAAACTGCCATTGCTGCCAATAACCCGATGACACGGAATTACAATAGGGAGAGGGTTATGGGCGTTGGCGGCCCCTACCGCGCGACAGGCCTTAGGCTTGCCTATCCGCCGGGCCAGCTGCCCGTAAGAGACGGTCTCACCATAGGGCACCCGCTGCAGGGCTCTTAGCACGTTCAGCTGGAACGGTGTCCCCTGAGGGGCGAGCTTAACTGTAAATTCCCTTAATTTGCCTTCAAAATATAACCCCAGTTGCCATATGGCCTCGCGGAGAAAATGCCTGTCTTCCTTCCAGTCCATCTCTGGAGTCACCCTATGTTTCCCCTTCATGAAGCTAATATACCTAAGGCCTTCCGGGTCGCCCGCCACTAAGAGCCGCCCGACCAAACTCTCGATATAGCAATAACGCAGCACTTTATCCGTCTCCACCCACACCAATCATGAGAGAGATTGCATCCCGCTGGCAACTCCGAGTCCAGCTGTGATTAGGACCCAAAGCCTGCTTCCCAAGATCTTGAGTCCTAAAGGAGTTTACTCCATGGGTGTTTTAACACATAATGTCCAAAGAGAAACTCAAAATCCCAGAGAAAGTCCTGCCTGCGCAACCTGAATTACACGGAATCTCTTCATTCCTCCCGCTTTTGCTCTTGGCAAAGCCCATCGTGAATGGTTGAGCCCCAACCATGAGAAGCCCTGCCGCAGCCATGAACTTAGTTGAACTCTTTGAGCCAGCTCTCGATTTGAGATTTTATCTCATCCCTGATTTTCCTGGTTTCCTTAAGCTTCTCTTCGTGGCTTCCCTTTAATTTTGCAGGATCCCGGAACGCCCAGTTCAGCGTCCTTCTGAATCCGGGAAAAACAGGGCACCTTGTCTCTGTCTCCTTTTCGCAAACATAAATCACATAATCATAGAGCCTACCCTCTCTGTAAAACTCAAAGACACTTTCAACCTTATTTTTCGTCAAATCGAAGCCTATTTCTCTCATGACCTCTATAACCAGGGGATTTAACTGCCCAGGCTCCAAACCGGCGCTTTCTGCTTCAAACCAGTCGCCTCCGAGAGCGTTCAGAAATGTCTCGGCCATTTGACTCCGTGCCGAGTTATGTGTGCAAACAAACAAAACTCTTTTCTTTTCCTTTGCTTGCTCCATTCAGTCCCCCCTTCGATTGACTTCCTACAGATTATCCACAGCAATTTCAAGATCTTCATTAAAAAGCTCATTTTTTCGTACCTTTCATTTTCCTTTTTCCCTTTGAGGTCAAGTTCTTAGACGGACAGTGTTGACTCTGTGAGAACACAATAAAACCGGAAGTGAAGTGCGCCCCCGAGAAGGAGAACCCTTTTTCGCGGTGAAAGGGCAGCGATAATTA
>JABAOC010002867.1_pt1 | contig 13278 bp, 10 predicted proteins | sample 7062161 | NCBI WGS metagenome assembly JABAOC01 (sample SAMN14538625, study PRJNA623070) | marine sediment metagenome | biome: marine biome [ENVO:00000428]; feature: marine pelagic biome [ENVO:01000023]; material: deep marine sediment [ENVO:00002113] | place: India: Gulf of Khambhat ... | reverse complement strand
ACGAAGCCGACACGTAAGAATGTTTTCCATCATGAAGCCTTAGTGTTTTTTCTCACCATAAATTAAGGTGAAATGAATGATTCAAGCAAACATAAAGTTGAATTATATAAAATATTCTTGACAAACTGGGAAAAAAAGTATAGATTGAAAGACAAAAAAACTTAATGAATAACATTGTCTAATATTAGCTTGGCCACTTATAACACTTGATGTGATCAAACTATTAATGAAAGATTAGATCAATACTGATGTAACAATCGAATAGAAAAAATGAATGCCGCAACTTGGATTCTTCAAATAATACTCAGTATCAAATTCATTTCAGTTAGTTACTCGCACGGTTTATGTCAAGATAAGACACAAATGTACCAGGGAATTCAGAAGTTGGGCAATTTATCACGACCATTATTATTAACTATTGCTTTCTTTTCATTCTTTGGTTGTGTTGGTTTAGTTCTTCCAGTTTTTTTCAGGGATCCCAGCCTGGATAACGCCTTTTACTGCATCCATACTCGCTATAATGATGCTGCTTGCCATTGTGTTTCATATTAAATGTCGGGAAAAACCGAAAATTTTTGTAAGTCTTATTCTTTTTGCTATATCCGTGTTTGTCGCATATGGCCGATGGTTTCTTGTTCCTTTTTAAAATAAATAGCATCATAGATCAGCCTTTCAGAAAAAACAATTTAAATAAATCTTTAATATTCCTCTTGACAAATGAACAAAAACATCTATTCAATTAAAACCAAACCATCAAATATTATCTAAGTTTATATCAGCAATCATACGGACACATACTATCCATAAGCAAAAACAAAAAATTAAAAGCGTTTGCATCTACGATCATTCCCAGCTAATTATTCTTTAAATCGCCATGTTTAACTTTAATCATTTTAATTATTTATTTCACACTTACTGTAAAGTGTAAAGTTTTTATTATGTTTGACAGGGATTTAAATCTAAGCAAAAGTATGATACTTCCCATATATTTTTCTCACTAAAATTACAGCAAGAAAAGAAATACTTGAGTGCCAATTAGAGTAATCTCACTTGTTAATAAAGACGAATGAAGACAACCTCTTTTGAGATCTAACAGGCAGATTCCTCCAAATCGAAAAAAAAATAAATTACTATTTTACTATCTCTGTAATGAACATTCACGATTCATTATTGAAGCGATCTGGTTTAGCTGTATCAACAACTGTTTGAATTGCATAGGATAGAGCGATTGGGCACCATCCGAAAGGGCATTTTCTGGTTCATGATGCACTTCTACAATCACACCATCTGCTCCGACTGCAATTGCACCTCTTGCCAGAGGTAGAACAGTTTTACGGTCTCCACTCGCATGACTTGGATCAACAATGATTGGCAGATGACTGATCTGTTTAATTGTTGGGACGACGTTCATATCTAATGTGTTGCGTGAATAGTCGGAAAAGGTGCGGATACCTCGCTCACAGAGAATAACTTGAAAATTACCCTGACAAACAATGTATTCCGCAGCCATTAAAAATTCTTCCAATGTGGCAGAAAGCCCTCTCTTTAACAAGACTGGTTTATTCAATTGTCCAACCTTTTTCAATAATGAATAATTATACATGTTCCGCGCACCAATTTGTACGATATCTACGTATTCAGCAACCATATCAAGAGACTCACTATCGATTGCTTCGGAAACGATTTTTATGCCTGTTTTATCCCGCACGCTAGCGAGAAGTTTTAAGCCTTTTTCTCCAAGTCCTTGGAATGAGTAGGGTGAAGTCCGAGGTTTATAAGCTCCGCCTCTGAGTAGCTTAACTCCCATCTTTGCAAGTTTCTCAGCAATTGTAAAAATCTGTATTTCATTTTCTACTGAACATGGACCTGCAATGATAACAATTTCCTTGCCACCAATGCGAACACTATCTAAATCAATAACAGTGTCTTCCTGTCGTACTTCACGGCTGATGAGCTTGTAAGGTTTTGTTACAGGCAGACATTGCACCACACCAGGTAAATTTTTAAAATGGTCTGGCGAGATTGGTCCGCTATTGCCAGTTATTCCAATCGCGCACCGTAATCTTCCAGGTATTACATGTGGCGTCAATGTCAATTTTTGAATTTTTTGTTTGACACGCTCAATTTGCTCCTCGGTGGAATTTACATGCATGATGATTAGCATATATTCAGCCTTTCTCTGAAATTAGAGGACTTATAACCACTTCCATTATTCGATTGATTCAAGTAAATGATGCTACTAGGCGCCACTAATCCAATTCGCTCTATGAACGTAATTGGCGAAGAAACTCACGCAATCCTTTCTCCCCGTCACTTTCCCAAACACGCAGCAACGCGGTACCGATAATTGCTATCTCAGCTTTGCCTGTAAGAAATTTTAAATCATTCTTATCGGCCAGCCCAAATCCAATTGCCAGCGGTAATTTCGTTGCATGACGACAACGATTTAAATAAGCGACAAAATTCTTTTCAAAATCAGTCTTTGTTCCAGTAACTCCCCTGCGGGCAACAACATAAATAAAGCCTGTACCCGCTTTTCCAATTATTTCGAGTCTCTCATTGGTTGTTGTGGGTGTCATCATGGTAATCGGCGACAAGTCATTTCTTCTTGCAATTTCATAAAGATCGGCGCTTTCCTCAACAGGTAAATCGGGAATAATGAAACCTTTTCCGCCAGAGGCTTTCAACCGCTTAATAAAAATACTATGGCCCATTTTAAAGACATTGTTGTAATACCCCATCATGAGAAGTGGAAAATCAAAAAGATTGGCAGCCTGGGTCATGAGATCGAAATACTTAACTATAGTGGCGCCTCGTTTCAATGCTTCTTGATTGGCACGAACAAAGACTGGTCCGTCGGCTGTTGGCTCAGAAAACGGCATTTGAATTTCAACGATGTCCACATTGTTTTCAGCCATTATCTCCAAAGCTTTCAAATTATCATCGTAAGAAGGATAACCTGCAATTACATGTGTCATTAAACAAATGTTTTTTGTCTCCAATTTCTTTTGAATATAACGTTCAAGTTCCATAACGACCCGCCTTTTGTTGAATAAATTCATTCCATTTTTCATCGCCGATGGCATCCGCTACGGTAAATATATCTTTGTCGCCACGACCCGATTGATTGATCAAAATGATTTGATCATTGCTCATGGTGGGCGCTTCTTTGAAAGCAGTAACAAACGCATGCGCACTCTCCAATGCTGGAATTAGTCCCTCTTTTTTCATGACCAATTTAAGAGCATCTACAACTTCATCATCTTTTGCTGCTTCAAATCGGATTCTTCCACTTTTGTGCAAATGGCTTAAGATCGGACTTACCCCTATATAATCCAAACCCGCTGCGATAGAATGTGTGTTTAGCATTTGTCCTTCGCTATTCTGGAGAAAAAAAGTTTTATAACCTTGTGCCACACCAGGCGATCCTGCACCTCCCGCCAAACGAGATGCATGTTTCATTGTCTTCAATCCTTTGCCACCTGCTTCAACACCGATTAATTCGACATTATCATCAAGAAATCCTTGAAAAATACCGATGGCGTTTGATCCACCACCCACGCAAGCATATACTCGTTCAGGCAATTGACCAATAAGTTCCAGCATTTGTTTTCGTGCTTCTTTTCCAATGATGGACTGAAACCACGCTACCATTTCTGGAAATGGATGTGGTCCACATGCTGTACCGAGCACATAGTGTGTGGTATCGAAATTAGTAACCCAGTCCCGCATAGCTTCATTAATGGCGTCCTTGAGAATTTGTGCGCCATCGGTTACTGGTATCACTTTTGCACCGAGTTGCTCCATCCAAAAAACATTAGGGCGTTGACGTTCCACATCTTCTTTACCCATGTAAATAACACACTTAAAGCCAAATTTTGCAGCCATAGTTGCGGTTGCTACACCGTGTTGTCCTGCACCTGTTTCGGCGACTACACGAGACTTACCAAGCCGTTTCGTGAGCAATCCCTGACCCATCACATTATTAGCTTTGTGCGCTCCTGTGTGATTAAGGTCCTCTCGTTTCACATATATCCGAGCCCCACTAAAGTAGTCTGATATATTTTCTAAAAAAGTAATCGGAGTCGGACGACATGAATAAGTTGTCATTATTTTCTCATATTCTTTCCAAAATTTAGGATCGTTTTTTGCACAACGAACTGCTTCGCTCAATTCATCGATAGTCGCTCGCAAAATCTCTGGCACAAAAGCACCACCAAATTCTCCGTAATAGCCTTCACGTTCTTTTTCAAAGTCAAAAAGATTCATCTGGTATTCCCATTATATTTAGGTACTAATTGTTGTCGCAGTTTCATCAAACAAGGTGTTTTGTTTTGTGTTGTTATTTATATGTTTATAATGCGCCATCGGCAACGGCTCATTAGTCCGTTCTCCATTTCGTTTGACAATTCGTCCTGGTGCACCGACAACCGTACAATTGGGAAGAACATCCCTGTTAATAATAACTGCAGTAGCACCTATTTTTGTATTGTGACCAACCTTAATCGGACCAAGCAACGTAGCGTTAGCTCCGATCAGCACATTGTTCCCTATCGTCGGATGCCGTTTGTCTTTATGCTGTCCTGTCCCGCCAAGTGTAACGCCATGAAAAAAGACACAATTGTCCCCAATCTCTGCCGTCTCGCCAATAACAATGCCCGTTCCATGATCAATGAAGAAGCTTTTACCAATCTTTGCCCCTGGATGGATTTCGATACCACTCCAGAAGCGGTTGAGTACAGAGATAAAACGAGGTAAGATTGGGATTTTTAACCTTGTATGCAAAAAATGTGAAATCCTGTGAATTATAATCGCATGAAGCGTTGTATAGCAAAGTAATATTTCAACAATATTCTTTGCCGCTGGATCATTCTTCTTTACGGCTTTTATATCTTCTATGAAATGAAATTTCATCGTGGTTACCTAAATTTTGTGAGTCCAAAAACAAGCTTGTATTGAGAAATTGTCATTCTGAGCGAAGCGAAGAATTTCTGACCACACTTAAAAAGCGACAGCTCTTGAATTGCACTCAGAATGATAAAAACAATGATTTTCGGTTAACCAGCAAATAATTCAGTACTTATATAACGCTCGCCGGTATCTGGAATAACTACGATAACTAATTTTCCTGTTCCAATCCGTTGTGCCACTTTTAGTGCAGCAAACATATTTGCTCCTGCAGAAATGCCAGCCAGAATGCCTTCTTTTTTCGCTAATTGTTTGGCAGTATTGAATGCATCCTCATTTCTTACAGTTATGATTTCATCAATGACATGTTTATTAAAGATCTCTGGTATAAAGCCTGCACCAATTCCCTGAATTTTATGAGAACCTGGTTTTCCACCTGATAATACTGGCGAATCAGCAGGCTCGACGGCAATAACTTTCATTTCAGGAAATACTCTTTTTAATACTTCACCTGTACCAGTTATCGTTCCCCCTGTGCCGACACCGACAACAAAGTAATCAGGTATCCTGCCATCCAGATCTGTTATAATTTCCTGCGCAGTAGTTTTTCGATGAATTTCTGGATTGGCTGGATTCTTGAATTGCTGAGGTATAAAGTAGTTATTTTCTTGCACCAATCGCTCAGCTTCCTCAACAGCGCCTTTCATTCCTTTATCCCCAGGCGTTAAAATTATTCTGGCGCCGAAAAACTGAAGCAATGCTCGTCTTTCGATACTCATGGTTTCGGGCATGGTAAAAATTACCTGATAATCCTTGACAGCAGCCACCATCGCCAGAGCAATGCCAGTGTTACCTGAAGTTGGTTCTATTATTGTTGCCCCCGCTTTTAAAATGCCCTTATGCTCTGCATCCTCAATCATGCTGTAACCGATCCGATCTTTAACTGAACCCCCTGGATTAAAGGATTCTAACTTCGAGACTAGTTCGGCGTCGTTTTCAGACACCAATTTATTTATGCGTACAAGGGGTGTCTTTCCTATTGTTGAAAGAACATCTTTATGTATCATGGCTCTCTCCTATTCTAAATTAGTTCGATTTGAAATTTATCAGGAATTCAAGTCATCAAAGAGATATGTTTAAAAAATCGATGTAATTTTTCTGGATCTTTTTTCCCAGGATATAATTCAACACCTGAGCTTAAATCAACGCCAAAGGGTCGATATTTCGATAATAATGCTCTAATATTTTCAGGCGTTATTCCCCCAGCGACAATTATATCATTTGGATCAAAATTCTGCAAAATATTCCAATTGAATGTTTTCCCGCTACCCCCTTCTACTTTTGACAAATAGGTATCTAACAACATTTTCCATACCTTATAATTCGATTCTGTTTTCAAATTTCCTTCAGGATCGATTTTAACCGCCTTTATTACTTGAAAGGACTTGTTCAATTCGTCACATAATTCTTGACTCTCGCTGCCCTGAAGCTGAATATAAGAGAGATTCACTTCTTCCGCTATTCGCATTATTTCTTCTTTCTTTTCATTGACAAAGACTCCGACTTTCAATACCTCGGGTGGAAGATGAGAGATGATTTTCTTTGCTTTGTCGGCTGTTATTCGTCTTTTGCTCGGCGCAAAAATGAAACCCAGAGCACTCGCACCAAATTTAACGGCTGATAATGCGTCATCAAGATTGGTTATGCCACAGATTTTAACAAACATAGTTTTATAAATAATTTTTTAAATTCATATTTATCCAAACAAAGAACGCAAACAATTCCTTTTGTTTTTTGAACGCATCAATATTTCTCCAACTAAAATGGCATCAATCCCTATTTTTTCAAGCGCTATCACTTGCTCACGATTCTTAATGCCACTTTCGCTGACAACAATTTTTTCTGGTGGGATTTTTTCTCTTAACTTAAAAGTAGTATTTAAATCGACTTGAAACGTTGTTAAGTCTCGGTTGTTGATTCCTATAATATCTGCCCCTACTGTCAGGGCTTTTTCTAACTCGGTCTCATTATGTATTTCTACCAATATGTCCATTCCTAAGTCATCAGCCAATTTTCTAAATGTTTCAAGTTCCAGTGTAGAAAGTATACTTGTAATCAACAGAATGCAATTTGCACCTTGAAATTTCGATTGGTAAATTTGATATGGATCAATGATAAAGTCTTTACGTAATAGTGGCGTAGATACGTTTTGTCTCACCTGTTGTAAAATTTCTAATGAACCTTGAAAGAAATCTTCCTCTGTCAGCACAGAAATTGCGGCGACATCGGCGGAAACATATTCCTTTGCAATTGAAACAGGCTCGAATTCTTCGGCAATTACTCCTTTTGAGGGCGATGCTCTTTTGATTTCCGCAACTACCTGAATGCCTGGACGAGTTAATGCTAACTTAAAAAGATTTAGATTTTGTTCGGGTATATCATTGTATTCAAACCATTCCAACGGATGTTTTATTTTTTGTTCCTCAATTCTTACTCGAACCTGGGCTATTATCTTATCCAAAATCATTGATTAAATCCCGTTTGAAAATTTGACAAGTTTCTTTAATTTTTGCAAGGCAGTTCCAGAATCTACAGACTGTTCTGCCAATAAAATACCATCTTCTATTGAATTCGATTTTCCAGAACAGACTATCGCCAAAGCAGCATTTAAAATTGCCACATCTCTCTTAGCTCCTGGTTTCCCCTGTAATATGTTTTCTAAAATAATTGCATTTTCTTCCTTATCACCACCGACCAGTTCCGAGGGGGTTGCCCGTTGAAATCCAAAATCCTCAGGTGAATTATATTTTGTTGTAATCGAATCGTTTTTCATTTCCGTAATACGAGTCTTATCACATAGTGTAAATTCATCCAAACCATCTTCACCATGGATAATGAACACATGCTTACTCCCCAATTTCTGCAAAATATCAGCGAAAAACTCAGTTAGATGAGATGAAAAAACACCAATGACCTGTCGTTCAGCTAAAAATGGATTAAGCAATGGTCCTAGTATATTAAAAACGGTACGAATACCCAACTCCTTTCGAGCAGGAGCAGCGTATTTCATAGATTGATGGTACATTGGAGCAAAACAGAATCCGATACCAATTTGTTCAACTGCTTGTTTCACTTTTTCTGGAGACATGTTAATTTCAATGCCAAGTGTTTCCAAAACATCAGCACTGCCACATCGACTGGATACGGAACGATTATGGTGTTTGGCTATCGGCACACCAGCGCCAGCTGCTATGAAAGCCGCTGTAGTAGAAATATTAAAAGTAAAAGCGCCATCACCGCCTGTACCACATGTATCGACAACTTGCACATCAGTTTTTACTTGAACTGCAGAATCTCTCATCGCCTTCACAAAACCCAAGACTTCCTCACTCGTTTCTCCTTTACATCGAAGGGCGACTAACAACGCTGAAATTCTTTCTGGTGAAAGATCACCAGCCAGTACCAGTCGCATTAATTCGTAGGCTTCGATTTCTTCAAGAGACTGTCTTGAAATAACCTTCTCTAAAATTTTTGAATATTCCATGACACGATTCCTCTTTACGATTGATTAAAATGTTTTTTCTTAAATATATAGAAAATTCTCCAATAATAGCATACCATAATCCGTTAAAATCGATTCTGGGTGAAATTGCACACCAACAGTCGGATATTTTTCATGTTGAATCGCCATGATTATTTCATCTTCTGTCTGGGCTATGATTTTTAGTTCCGAGGGTAATGATTTATCATTAACCATGAGTGAATGATAACGTCCTGCCATAAAAGGATTCTCAATATTCTTAAAAATATCGGTCTCATTATGAAAAATTTGAGATGCTTTACCATGCATCATTTCTGCTGCTAGAACAATTTGAGCGCCATAAGTTTCAGCAATCGCCTGATGCCCTAAACAAACACCTAATATTGGTATTTTATGGGAAAAATGTTTAATCACCTTCTTGGTGACCCCAGCATCCTGAGGCCAACCTGGCCCAGGTGAAATAACTATGTGATCGGGTGAAAGTTTTTCCAGTTCATCAATTTTAATTTGATCGTTTCGATATACCTCAATCTGCTGTCCTAAGCATCCTAAAAACTGTACCAAATTGTAAGTAAATGAATCGTAATTATCAATAACTACTATCATGATAAATCCCCTCAGCTATTGTGATTGCCTTGAGCATGGCTTTTGCTTTATTCTCTGTTTCTTTAAATTCAAGTTCTGGAATTGAACCAGCAACAATTCCTCCACCAGCTTGCCAATATACAGTTTTATTTTTTAACCAAATTGTTCGAATAGCAATACATGTGTCCATACGACCAGAAAAATCGAAATAACCCACTGCACCAGCATAGGGTCCACGTTGTGTTTGTTCAAGTTCATCAATGATCTCCATCGCTCGAACTTTGGGGGCTCCACTGACAGTTCCTGCAGGAAAACAGGCTTGAAAAATATCCACGGCGTCTAGATCTTCCCTGAGCTTTCCACTCACATTAGAAACGATATGCATCACATGCGAATAATTTTCAACCTGTTTGAATGTATCAATCTGGACCGAACCATAAGAAGCAATCCGTCCAACATCATTACGTCCTAAATCTACCAACATAACATGTTCAGCCAGTTCCTTTTCATCGTGTAATAATTCTTGTGCGATTTCTCGATCTTCTGCTGGCGACTGTCCGCGCTTGCGTGTTCCTGCAATCGGACGAATAGTAATACGATTGCCATCATACCTGACCATTGTCTCAGGGGATGCTCCAGTCAATTTAATATCATTAAAATTTAAATGAAACATATATGGAGAAGGGTTGATTGAATGAAGCATTCGATAAATATCGAAACTATCACATTCAATTTCAGTTTCAAAGCGTCGTGACAAAACAACTTGAAAAATATCACCATTACGGATGTAATTTTTTGCACGCTTGACACTATGTAAATATTTGTCATTAGCAATGTTAACCTTTAATTTGAGAGATGTTGTTTGGGTATTATCGCTGATTTCTTTAATATTTGGAGTGAAACATGAAAGTCTCTCCAACATCTCTTCCAACCGTTTTTCTGCAACTTTATCCAAATGCTCTTGGTTGTTATTTTTTTCAATATGTACAATTAATTTTTTCGTGTAGGAAAAATTATCAAATATAACAAGCTCCGATGGCAGAATTAAATACATTTCTGGCAAATGAAGGTCATTTTTAGCATTAGCAGGAATCTTTTCGATGTATCGGATTGAATCATAAGAAAAATAACCACACAACAAGCCACATTCAAATGGCTTATCTTTATCAAAACAGAAGCTATTGAGTAATGATTTTAAGTGATCAAATGGATTACCCTTTAATTCTATTTTTCTATTTTTTTGGGGATCTGAGATAATTGTTTTATTAGAAAATCTTTTGAATATCAACATGGATTTGATTCCAATAACTGAGTAACGACTATTGTGTGCATTCCCACCCAAACTTTCGAGCAGGAATGATTCATTGTCTTCTGCTAATTTAAGATAGGCCGATATAGGAGTATCTATATCTGCTAACAATTTTTTTTGAAAAGTTCTCATTTTAACCTTTGTTGTGAACAGATTATCTAGTTCCATTTTATTCCACCATTGAAAAGTTAATAATAAAAAAAGGCTGTCTCGGTTTTGAGTACAGCCTTTCTATAATATAAAAAGGCTGTGGATTTGTAGCTATCCACAGCCCTGTTATTATTTTCCTAAAATTGCCACATGGTGGATCGCTACGTGGAATTAAACCAGCGCCACCACCAATTATTATTTAGATTTATTTTCACCACAAAATTGTGCATTTTTTCTTTCCTTTTTCTTATTTATAAATATAAAAATAAATATTTTAATTGTCAAGCAATTTATGCAAAATTGATATTAAAAAATGTTAATGATGTAATACAATGATGAAATGTTAAGTTATATTTTTTCGTTCTATCTGCTGTTTAATTTCATTTTTTTAATCAAATTACAACTTTGCGTATATTATAACTCTGAAAAGAACCCTATCGCTCTGAAGATAGTTTTATGAAATTCAGTTTTTGAAGGCTCCATTTCACCTTTTGTCCAAAGTGTGCACTTTTAACCCGTTTGATACGGGTTTTTAGATTGTCTATCATACAAATGTGCAGTTTTGTGCATTGATAAAAACTAAAGTGCACCAAGAAATTTGTCTAAATCAAGGAGTTTAATTATATGAACAACCAATAACTCACCCCAGCGGCCTATCACTTAAAACTTAGTGAGGACAAAAAAATCATTCACTCAACGACTTGTTTTAGAGACAGGTGTTTGATCAAAGCCCTGTTTTGGGCAGGCTTGAGACGAGAGGAAGCCATCAAATTAGATATCCGAAACATTGATTTTGAACGAAAAAGAATCAAGGTAATTCGCGAGGATGATAAAACCAGAATCGTGCCCATCATCAATGATGAATTTTTAAGCGACCTCAAATATCTCATCAACAATAAAGAGCAAGGCTATGTCTTTTGTTATGGTAACAATAAAGGGCTTAAGCTAAGAATCATTAACAAAATTGTAGAAAAGGCTGGCGAGCGAGCCAGTATTACCAATCCCAACCCCGCCAGAAAACACATCAATACCTATCTTTTCAGACACTCAATTTCCTGCTACTTAAAAAACAAACGTTTTTAGCACTGAATTTATCCAGAACTTCTTTGGACACGCCTCTTTTAAAACCACAATGGATATGTATGGCAAGATGTCCATCGATGAAATGCAACAGGAAGTGGAAGGGAAGTTGTAGGAGATGTAACATTAGCACTCAGCCGCACTGCCACAAATTTGATTTTCGACATATTCACGGCGCTCGTCTTGGCAATGTCGGCTGCAGCGCTGTGTTAGACGCCCGTCCCAATTGCTCTCTCTGATATCCCAAGTGTTGTCGGTCGGTTGTCATCTATCTATGGGCTTTTAGGCTTTGGAGTGGGAAACTTACCCCCAATTGCCTAATCTCCCGGTTTGACTTCTTAAATGACAACCCAAGTCAAGTCACGCATTCCCTCGCCCTCGACTTCAGTCATCGCTTCGGTAATTTTCTCGATGAGCTGTTCCTTCAAGAATACTCCCTCAATGGCCTTTACAGTGGTGAATGGTATAGTAATTTCACCTCCTCTTCTTGGATAGGTTTACTTAGCTACGATCGGACGGCTGTCTTGCTCGACTACATGTATTTCCGCTCCTTTCTGCTTGTAAAGAGCGTCTAGCCGCGATAACCCGCTTGTGCCCGCCCTTCATGACGGGTAACAAAGCCTGACACACAACAAAACATTATGCGAGAGGAGTATGTTTCAATTGGCGACGGCGGGCACAAGTCGCGGTGCATCGCGTTGTTAGACATCCATCCTCCATTTATGGCACCTTACGCACATGATGTACATTGTCTTGCTCTGGTAATCAGTCATTATCGTTGAATGATCTGCTGTAACGTTGTTATTTCAGATTCTGGAAGATTTGTAAAAAGTTGAATATCATTTCGTTCACCGTGTTGAACTGTCTGATACGTTAGACGAATTCCTGTTCGTTGAAGCTGAAATTTTGCAAAGGTTCCTTCAATATTCGAGGCTCTTCTTGACAAGTATCCTATCAGTAATCGTTGCGTAAAGTTATGCTGACTTAACAGGCGTATTGCGTGAAATAACTGCGACAGCGACACGTTGAAAAATGGAGGATCACAGAGAATAATATCGAAGACAAGTCCTACTTATTTGTGTCGATATAGGTCATATTTAACAAAGTGAGCGTAAGATGAAAAGCGCGTATCAATATCCAAAATATAGACGTTCTTTCCCCGCTCGACAAGTGTTTTTCCTACTAACGGTGCGCACACACAACAGGGCGTGTCATAATTCGAAAGATAGTCTGAGAGAACGGTCAATGTATGCGTATCAAAAAAGTATTGTTCATGTTTATGGATTTCGTACATGGTGTTGCCTTTTCCCATCTGACTTTGGGAAGTAGATCCGTCACATTTCTTGTCTACCCATTCGGTTTATGGACGCTTTTCATTTCGAGCGTCATCTTCTCGATAGTCTAACTTCAGTATGGTACTGCTTGTCGTAAATAATCCTCTAAAGGACTATTTCCCTCATTTTCAAGAGGATGTACAACCTAATTTATACGGCCTAAAAAATATTCTTGACTTCAGATAATTATTTATTAATTTATCAATTATCAAAAATAAAGGGGTAAAAAAATGCTCTTAAAGACTGACATTATTTTACCTTTTCGTTAGATAATAAATTAAAATTTAAAAGGCAATGTTTTTTTCTTTGCTTATTGTTCTTTAGTTTACTTTTTAATAAGATGACATAAAAAATCTTATAAGACATGTAAG
>JABAOC010012391.1_pt1 | contig 13282 bp, 9 predicted proteins | sample 7062161 | NCBI WGS metagenome assembly JABAOC01 (sample SAMN14538625, study PRJNA623070) | marine sediment metagenome | biome: marine biome [ENVO:00000428]; feature: marine pelagic biome [ENVO:01000023]; material: deep marine sediment [ENVO:00002113] | place: India: Gulf of Khambhat ... | reverse complement strand
TCTCCGGGTCCCCAAACGCACCGTTTCGCGTTTGGGGGGCCCCTCGACTGCTATGCGTTGTGGGACAGACTGCGCCTGCCTGCGGAGCGAAGCATCCGGCCGGAGAGCGAGACCGGGTAGGGGCGAATGATGATTCGCCCCTACGTTAGGCTCGCAACAAAAGTCAGTCGCGCACGGAAAGCGCGGGTGTCCTCATTCCGCGAAGGGTCCGTTGGGCGCTGTCGGCAGCGCCTGGTTGGTCAGAGAGATGTCATCGATGTAGAGCAGGCCGGCGCCGCTCGGCGTCGAACTGGCCCGGTCACCCACACCGATGTACATTTTCGCTATGCCGGTCACGTCGACACCGGCCGACGTGAATTCGCTGAGCGGCATGTTCCATGGTGTCCACTCCGCCAGCGTCGTCGCCGCCGGGTCGGGGTGAACCGCCGTGGCTGTCTTGCCGCGACTGTCCTCCACCGTCACGTACAGGCTGTTGGGACTGTTGCCGGCGTTGGGTCCGCCGATGTCGGCCACCTGCCACGGTCCCGAGACATTGCCGGTAATCTGCACCTGCGAGAACTCGGCGATGCAGGGGACGTTGAGGTTGTTGCTGGTGACCGCCAGACCGATGTAGACGCTCGCGCCGATGTCGATCATGCGCGGGTTGGGCGAGGCGCCGCCGCCTTCGTTGGTCTGGAGGACCCAGTTGGTCCCGTCCGCCGAGTGGTAGCCGGTGATCTGGTTGCCCTTGCGTTCGAGCTTGACCCAGCAGGGGAAAGTGGCCGCCCCGGGGTTGCTGTGTGCCGAGTCGGAGATGCCGTCGCTGAGGGAGCGATTCTGGAAGGCGGTCCGGCCGTCCGGCGCGAGCATCAGCAGCGCGTGGGCCGAACCGGCGGTCAGGTCGTTGCGAATCATCACGCCGGCCTTGGCCCAAGCGGCCGTGTTCGTCATGCTGTCCACGCGTGCGACGATGGCGCCGTCGCCGTTGAGCGGTTGGCAAACCAGACGCATATGGTCCTGCGTATTCCAGACATCGCCGCTGACTGAAGAGACGATGTAGCTCCCCGCCGCCGTTTCCTGGAAGGCCGGCGGAAAGCCGCGGAAGTACAACGTCAAGTCGGTGATCCCGTTGCCCGTCCAGTCTTGCGCGGGGGCGAATTCCCGGTAGGCCTCGCTGTAGAAGAACGGGCTGATATTGTTGTAGTCCAGCGGCATGGACTGCCGGCCGCCATGGACGATCTTTTGCTCGGCAAACGGCGGGTCCCAGTTGCCGACCGTCGAACCGTTGTCCTTGGTGGTCCAGCCGTCGATCCAGGTCTCGTAGATGCGCGTGCCCTGGTTCTCCTCATCGTTGTAGCTTTCGAAGTCATCGACGACGAAATGGTCGACCGCGGTAAAGCTCCAGACTTCGCCCTCCCAGACGGCCGGTGTCTCGGCCTCGTTCACCTCATTGACCTTCCAGTAGTACGTCCGTCCGAGCTCCAGAGCGGGCGGCTGGTAACGATTGTCGCTCACCGCCTCGACGGGGCCGGTTCCCGCGGCAACCGCCGCGCGGTCGGTGCTGAAGCAGACCTCGTGCGCGCCGGCCTCTCTTCCCGCCCGCCAGCTCAAGGTCACATCCACATCGACATCCATGGCTCCCGCGGCCGGATAGGGTTCTCTGGCCTGGGTGGGGATGTACAGGAATCGCACTTCGCTCAAGCCGTATTGCGGCACTGCTGGGGTCCATTTGCTCTTGGCGGTCAGCCTGACATACCTGGCCGCGGCGCCGGCGAAGGCAATGGGCGGATTGTGGGCGTAACCATCCTGTCCGGGCCCCTGGGCGAATTCCACGTCGCCCAGCACGTCCCAGTTCGTGCCGTCCAGGGAATACTCTATTGTGACATCCTTGAACCCGAAGCCAAGAAACTGCTCGAATTCGGCATTGTAGTTCCAGACCCACATCTCGTGCAGCTTGTAGATCTTGTCGAACTCATACTGGATCCACACCGGCTGGCCTCCCAAGATACTGGTGACCCACATCGTCGCGCTGTCTTTCGAGTGCAGGTCATCCCCATCCAGGCCGGAGCCGTCGATCGTGCTCTCCGGTCCCTTGCCCGGCTCGAAGCTGGATGCGGTGACGATGATATTTTTGACCGGGTAAGCGAACGGCTCGGCGGTGAAGCTCCAGACGTTGCCCCTAACGATGGTCGAATCCGGGGGTGCGTTGACCTCATCGACGCGCCAGTAACAGGTTTGCCCGAAATCGAGCAGGCCATCGGGGTCGTAGCCTTCGGCCGTTTGCCCCTGGCTGGCCAGCACGCCGAGCGGATTGGCTCGCGTGGCCGCGTTGACGTCGGCCAAGGAAGTTCCAAAGTACACGTCGTGTGCGGCGGCAAGTTCTCCCACCTGCCAGTTCAGGACCACGTCGCGCGGCACATCGGTTGCCCCATCGGCAGGGCTCGGCTTCGTGGCCAGGTCGCTGCGCGGCAGCGGCGGCTCGGCACCGAAATACACCCGGTCCATCCAGACTTTCTGATTCAGACCGTCGCCCTCCATCGGCCACCAGGCGCCCTTCAACATCAGATAGAGACTCAGGACCTCTCCCGGGTCATCTCCGATCACCGCCCCGCTGTGCGTGTACTCGATGACAAACGTCTGGGCCGAAGTCGTCAGTTTGACCCTCTGTTCCACGTAGGTCGGCCAACTGGCATTGTTGATGCCCGCCTGGAGCAGCAGGACCATTTCCCGGTCTTGCTCCGCTTTGGCCGTAAAGCCGATGGGATACGTTACTCCCGGCTCAATAAGCAGGCCGGACTGCGAAATCCCAATGCTCGCTACCGTGGCGTCGGTAACGTCGATCAGCACCGCGTTCTCCCCCGAAAGCTCCGCATCCGACACCACTTCGACAGCGAAGCCGGCTGCCCCGTAGAGGGCCCAGGAGGTGAGCCCCTCGTCGAACTCGCTGTTCGCGATCTGGTTTTCCTGGCCCCAGACAAGCGACTCGGATAAACCAAGGACCAGAGTGAACGTCGCCAGACATACCAGTTTCCTGTACATCATAGTCCTCCTTCAGAATACATTGAAATGACCCCGCGCCGATTGTCATCCCGGGGCTTCACCCGGATCTCGATGATCCTCCCATCCCCTTCAACAACCCTGATAAGCTCAGTATGTCGGCGGCCTTCCAGCGCGGACGCGTCACGATGGGACCAGTAAGGCACAGCCGCTCACCGCGTGCCATTCCGTTTTGCAGCACGAGTCCTTCCCTGGGCAGCCCACATCGCCTTGGACCGGTATATGCTACCAAAACAAGACCCGGCGGTCAGCAGCTAAAATGTGGAACACACAGCCAAAGCTACTCCGCGCTGTGAGCGGCGAGCCAGAGGTCGGCGAAGAGACGCAGGTCCACGATGTCCACGACGGCGTCGTCATTGAGGTCGGCGGGCGTGCCTCCTGGCGGAATCGGCTGGTCCAGCGCCCGGGCGATAAACGTGAAATCATCGGCGTCGAGGTCACCGTCGGCGTCGAAATCGCCGCGTTTGGGGATGCCGCGATAGAGGCGGACCTTGCCGTCGGCGTAGCCGATGAGGAGGTCCCAATAGCCGTCCTTCGGGCCGAAGTGACCGTCGCCCGTCCAGTAGCAGACGAACGGGCGCGAACGCCCCGTGCCGGGCAGATCGATGGGTTGGCCATTCGACTTGACGAGCGAGTAGCCGGAGAACGCCGGGAGTGAGTCCAGCTCTGTGTTCTTATAGAACACGGTTTGGCCGTCGGTATTGCCGGTGAGCAGGTCCTTCTTTCCATCACCGTCGAGGTCCATGACGACGGGACTGGAGCGTCCGGCCGGCACCTGCAGGTCGCGACCATTCGCCTGCGCGTACGAGCCATCGGGCGGTGAGAAGCTGAAGCGCGGCGGGACCGAGCCGCCACAGCCGCAGTTGTAGTAGATGTGAATCAGCCCGTCGAGGCCTCCTGCCACGAGGTCGAGCATGTCGTCATCGTTCCAGTAAACCACGACTGGCGTCGCCCGAGCGCCAACGTCGAGATCCCAGGCATAATCGGCGCCTACCTTGATGTTGGCGCCGGCATCGAAGGCCGGCTCGTTGTCGCTGGCGACGTTCAGAAAAACCCTGACGGTGCCGTCCGCCTGACCGATCAGCAGGTCCTTGCGCTCATCCTCATCCCAATAGACGACCCGGGGGAAGCAGCCCAGACAGCCCTGGGCCGGACAACTCAAGTCCTGGCCCTCCGACTGGGCGTAAGAATAGCCCAAGAAACAGGGATCGGATTCGGTCCCCACGTTCAGATAAACGCGGACCTTGCCGGGGGCCGAGCCGCCGCCCTCGCCGACGATCAGGTCGTTCAGAAGGTCGTTGTTCCAGTCCTGGAACGAAGGCACCGAGTAGCCCGGCACCACGATAGGAGTACCGCCGGCCAGGACGAGTTCCTCGGGCCCGAGATTGATGTCGGCATCCTCAGCGTACCCCGATGGCGACAGGAACAGAACGGCAATAAGCGCGATGACCGACAACCCGCAACGGTTCATGCTGATGACCCTCCAAGCATACAAGACAAAGGACGCCCGTCGGAACGTGTCTTCTCAGGCGCGAGCATTCGTGAAGAAACCCTCCCCGGACATTCCTCCACAACAACCCCAGTATAGCCTTTCTCTGGACGTATGTCAAGCCCAAAGGCAGACAAAGACAGACCGTCCCGACTGTACAGACCCTATGCGGCTACATTATTTCGTGTGGCACGTCCTCGCCCTGGTCATGCTGAGCAAAGCGAGCGGGTCCCCAAACGCTTCGTTTCGCGTTTGGGGGGACCCGATGCATCTGGTCGGAGAACGAGAAGTCCGCAGCGTGTCGGACGAAACCTCTCCTGCGACGCCCGGATCCTTCGCCGCGCCCAGGATGACGAAGTGTTGATAAGGCGTTGCCTCCGGTGCGCCTGTCGCTCACGCGAAACTTGGTCGCACGCAACAAACCTCGGCGGCGCGGAAGGACCGGTAAATGCTACGTCAGGAACTTGTTCAGCACGGCGGCGGTGTGTGTGGCGACGAGCATCAGGTAGTCGAGGTCGCCGAGCGTGTAGTGGTCGTGAATCATGGCATTGTCCACGTAGATGACGCCGTAGCACCCGGCCGGACCGGCAATGGCGGCGATCAGGGCCGAGCGAATCCGGGCCTTTTCCTCCACGTCGGCAGCCACTCTCGGCATCACCAGCGACTGGCTGCGCTCGACGGCCTGATTGATCTTTTCGCCCAGGGTCAATTCGCCGAGTTCCACCGCCTGGCCGTCGCGGCGTTTGCCTGCATGATAGGTCATCGGGCCGCTGGGCTGCTCCCGCAGGGCGCACCAGGTGTGGAAGGCGCCGAACTGCTTGAGACAGACGTTCAGCAGCGTCACCAGCAACTCCTCCAGGTTCTTCGACTTGCAGATAGCGTCGCAGGCATACACGAAATCGGACAGTCTCTTGGCGGGCAGCCGCATCGCGGGCGCGTGACCCGCGTCCGGCTTGCGCACCACCGTCTCGTGGAGCGGCGTCGCCAGACCGGCTTCCAGGTTCAGCGTGTCCTCGAGTTGCACGGGGTCGGCCGGTCGCGCATGGTCGTCGAGATTGACCTCGATCGTGAAATCCGTGATGCTGATGGCATCCCCGGTCTTGATCTCGGCCATATGGACCTCTTGACCGTTCAGGTAGGTCTTATTGGACGATTCCAGGTCCTGTACGTGCCATACGCCGTCGTCATTGCACAGAATCACGGCGTGCTTCTTCGAGACGGTCCGATCGGGCAGAAAGACGTGGCTGTCCGCGGCCCTGCCGATCCGAATGGGACCCTGCGCAAATTGAAATTCCTTCGTCTCGCCGTCTTTCTGTTTTAGTACCAGACGCATAGTCAGTACCTCCACACCCGAGTTCGTGTTGGCGTCTTTATTATGGCGCCTCCTCGCACGTCTGTCAAGAAGACCCTCAAAAGATTTCGCGGGAGTGCATCAGCCGGGCGGCCGCACCAGCCGTTTCACGCAGGATCCCCGACGATTCTACGTGCAAACCGGCCCATGGGTGGCAGCGTCAAGCGCAGCTTGGCGATGGTGTCAAGTGCATGCACAGGCACCATCGCCAGAGCCTACGGCCCATTCGACTTTGCTCAGGGCAGGCTCTTGACGATGCCACCCGACACTTCTCACGATGCAAGGCTAAGACACGTGCTCCGACCGCGAGACCGCCGCAGCCTGCTTTCCGACTTGTCGCGACGTTCGGCGGATGCGGTGGCGGTACTGGTCGAGAATGACGGCGGCCACGATCACACAGCCGGTGATCAGGCGCTTGGTGGATTCCTGTGCCCCGACCTGGGCCAGGCCGGCGCCGAGCACGGCGATAATCAGTACACCAAAGAAGGAACTGACAACCGAGCCTCGGCCGCCCATGAGGCTCGTGCCACCGATGACCACGGCGGCGATCACCTGCAGCTCGAACCCGATGGCAGTGTTCGGGTTGGCCGAGGACAGACGGGCGGTCTGGATCACCGCCGCCACCGCCGCCAGCAGACCCGCGAGAGCGAATACTGCGAACTTGTAGGGTCGAGGGTCGATGCCCGAGAGGCGAACCGCCTCCTCGTTCGTGCCGATGGCCACCAGGTACCGGCCGAACACCGTGCGCGACAGGACCAACTGACCGGCAGCCACAATAACGATCGCAGCGACGAAAGGAAGCGACAGGCCCAGAATTGTGGTGTCGCTGATGACCTGGATGGGACCGCCGACATAGATCGTGCGGGACTGCGTCACGAGGTAGGATGCTCCCCGTGCGACCTCGAGCATTCCCAAAGTGACGATGAATGACGGCAGGGCCCATCGGATGATGACGAGACCGTTGGCGGCCCCACAGAGAAGACCGACGAACAGGCAGGCGGCGACCGCCGGCGCCAGGGGCCAACCCCAGTTGACCAGCGCGATACCGAGGACCGCGCCGGCCAGCGCCGCCACCGAGCCGACGGACAAGTCGATGCCGGCGATGATGAGCACAAACGTCATTCCCACGGCGGCAATGATGGTGTCGGCGCTCTGGTTGGCAATCGTCCGGAGATTTCTCCCCGTCAGGAAGTTCTCGGCTCTGATGCCGAAGACGACAAGCAACAGGACGAGCGCCACGGCCATGCCGAGATAGTCGGCGACAAGCTCTCCAATCCTCTTTCTCTTCAGCTCACCGACCATGCCCGGGTCCTTCTCGCGCCTTGACGTATCCGCTGAATGCAGCGCCCATAATAGCATCCTCGGTCCACGCGCCCCGCTCGAAGACGCCCGCTGTCCGGCCGGCCGACATGACCAGGATCCGGCTGCAGATGGCCATGAGTTCCTTGAGTTCGGAGGAGACAAAGATGAGGGCCTTGCCTTCTTGCGCCAACTCGCCCAGCATCCGATAAATCTCGAACTTGGCCCCCACGTCGATGCCGCGCGTTGGTTCGTCGAAGATCAGGATATCGCAATCCCGGAAGAGCCATTTGGCAATGACGACTTTCTGCTGATTGCCGCCGCTGAGTTCTCCTGCCGTCTGCTCGGCGGACCAGCACCGGACGCCCAGCGAGTCCGCATAATGCCGGGCGACCCGATGCTCCCTGACCGAATCGATCCAGCCCAGCCGACTCAGGTCGCGCAGCCGGGTGATGGAGATATTCGCCCGCACCGGCAGCGAAAGAAACAATCCCTGCTCCTTGCGGTCCTCGGTCAGCAAAGCGATACCGTGGCGAACGGCGTCGCCCGGCTTGCGGATGCGCACGGGCTCGTCGGAACCGTGCAGATAGATGGCGCCGGCCTGGGGCACATCGGCCCCGAAAACCGCGCGCATCGTTTCGGTCCGGCCGGAACCCATGAGGCCCGCGACACCGAGGACTTCGCCGCGGTACGCCTCGAATGAGACATCACGAACCCGGTCGCCGCTCGTGAGTCCCGCGACGCGCAGCGCCAACGCGCCTTGGCCGCCGCTCGGCGCCAGACACTCATGACCGAGGTCCCGTCCCACCATCATGCGGATGATCGCGTCCGAGTCGACATCCTTCGTCGCGTGCGTGCCCACCACTTTCCCGTCGCGAAGGACCGTGACACGATCGGCGATCCTCAGCACTTCCTCGATCCGGTGCGAGATATAGATGATGCCCACGCCTGTGGCCCGGAGCGTGCGGATTTGGGCAAAGAGAAGCTCTACTTCACTGTCCGTCAAGGAGGCGGTAGGCTCGTCGAGGGCGAGGGCCCGACACCGTCGGGACAGGCCCGCCGCAATCTCAACCATCTGCCGGCGGCCGACGCCGAGCGACTTGACCGGCGTGGACGGATCCACATCCACGAGGCCGACTCTCTCCATGACCTCGCGCGCATCGCGATGCAGTCGCTGGTAGTTGATGAACCCGAATCGGCTGGGCAGACGCTCCAGGAAGATATTCTCGGCGACCGTCAGATTGCCGATCACGTTCAGCTCCTGCGTGACCATGCGCACGCCGTACGTCTCGGCCTCAGTTCGGGACCTGGGCCCATAAGGCCGGCCCGCCAGGAGCATCCGTCCTGCGTCGGCCCTCTCGATGCCGGCGACAATCCGCGTCAGTGTGCTCTTGCCTGCCCCGTTCTCCCCAACGAGAGCATGAACCTCCCCCACCTGAAGGTCGAAATCGACCTGCGCGAGCGCCTGAACGCCTGGAAAGGCCTTGTCGATGCCGATGGCGAGAAAAAGCCTGTCGGTTGTAGATGCCATTGTGTCTCTTGCGATTCTGTCCTACCAACCAGCGGTGCTCACCCGAATGACGTACGTGTCCTGTTCTCAGTGACACCGTAAGGCGTTCAGTAGCATGGGCGTCTCGCCCATGAGTAGCACGGCCGTCCCGGCCGTGAGTACCACGGGCATCTTGCCCGTGGCGATACAGGGGCAGGATGCCCCTGAGACTCATGGGCGGGACGCCCATGCTACGATGCCCTTGCGGGCACACTATAAACCACTTCAGAGCGTTTCTACCGTGATCAGGTCAACGGGAGTCTCCTTGTCGGCGGGAGGCGCGTTGCCCTGGAGCATCTCCAGGGCATACTCGATACCGTACAGGGCCAGCTTGTCCGCGTGCTGGTCCACCGTGCACAGGATTTTGCCCTCTTTGAGCAGGCGCTGCACGGCGGCGATGTTGTCAAACCCCACGACGTGGATACTGCCCTGCTTGCCCGCATCCCTCACGGCCGAGACCGCTCCCAGCGCCATGCTGTCGTTGGCGCACAGTATCGCCTTGAGGTCCGGGTGCTCGTTGATCAGGGCCGAGGCGATGGGCTGCGCCTTGTCCGTCTCCCAGTGGCCGGTCTGTGAGCTGACGATGTTCAGATGGCCGTCGGCCAGCGCATCCTCGAAACCGAGCTTTCGCTGGATACCGTTGAAGGCATTGGGGGCCCCTTCGATGATGGCGACCTTGTCGCCGGCTTGCAGCCGGGCGGCAAGATACGCGCCGGCCAGTTTCGCCCCCTTGCGATTGTCCGGGCCCACGAACGGAATCGTCACCCCCTTGTCCTTGAGAACCTCCTCATCGAACTTGTTGTCAATGTTGACCACGACGATGCCGGCATCCATGGCCCGCTTGCAGACCGGAACCAGGGCCTTGGAATCGGCCGGTGCAATCACGATGGCATCCACCCCCTGGGCGATCATCAGCTCGACGTACTGGATCTGCTGGGTGACATCGGTCTCGTTCTTGATGCCCGTGACTTTCAGCGTGTACTGGTCCTGATGCTGCTCGTGGTGCGCCCGGGCGCCTTCCTCCATCGTCTTGAAGAACTCGTTGGCCAGCGACTTCATCACCAGAGCGACGGTCGGCCTGTCATCCTGCTTGCGGCACCCCCCGGCCACGATCAGTCCCAACGCCACAACAACCGGTAGGGTGCGTATCACGCACCGCTCTACCCCTGGCAAGGGATCGTGCGTGGTACGCACCCTACGGATCGTTGACGATTTGCGAATCCTGAATCTCCTCATTTGGATCTCCTTGAGTCCCCTCGGTTGGGGACGAACGCACAGACTTCTTTCATGGTGGGCATCGACGGCTGCGCCCCCATTTTCATCACGGACAAGGCGGCCGCCCGACCAGCAAAGACCGCCGCATCGCGCAGACTGTGCCCTTGTCCGAAACCTACGGCCAGACTGCCCGTGAAAGCATCGCCGGCCGCCGTCGTGTCCACCGCCTGCACCTTCTCCGCACGAATCAGCTCCATCGTGTCGCCGTCGGTCAGCAGGAAGCCCTTTGCCCCCATCGTCAGAACGACCGCCTTGACGCCCGCGTCCAGCAGTCGCTGGGCCGCGGTGCCGGCCGAATCCGCGTCCACAACCTCGATCCCCGTCAAGATCTGTGCCTCGGTCTCGTTGGGTGTCAACACCGCGACCCTGGCGAGCAGCGCCGGCGCGAGTTTCTGGGCTGGAGCCGGATTCAGAATGAACGGCACCCCGGCGTGGTGTGCCAGTTCAGCCGCACACTGCACCGTCGCCACAGGCACTTCGAGCTGCGCGACGACCGCCCCGGCGGAACAGATCTCGGACTGGGCCCGATAGACATCTGCGGGCGAGAGCTTCGCGTTGGCGCCGGGCGCGACGACAATCGCGTTGTTGCCGGCCGCATCGACCGCAATGAGCGCCACCCCGGAAGGCGTCTGGGGCGTCAACGTCACGTATCGGGTGTCCAGCCCTTCTCTCTGGAAGTTTTCCAGCGACTTGCGGCCGAAAACGTCGTCGCCGAGCCGGGCCACGAAGACCGCGTGCGCCCCGAGCCGGGCGACGGCGACCGCCTGGTTCGCCCCCTTGCCGCCCGGGACCATCAGGAAATCGCCGCCGAGGACCGTCTCGCCCGAAACGGGAATCCGCGGTGACTTGACGACCAGGTCCATATTGGAACTGCCGACTACAACAATCTTCAGATGGTCGTCAGCGATGACAGGCCCCTTAGAATTTACGATTTATGATTTACGATTCAGGGCTGACCGACGGGCCGGCAACAATCAATGGCAAATGGTAATTCGTAAATAGTAAATCACTTGGTGAGTCTCTCGACGAGCCAGCTTTCGTAACCGTCCAGGTCTTTCCATTTGACCGCACAATCCACCGGCTTGGCGCCTTCCTCGACCCGGGTGAAACCGTCCTCGCTGATGGCGATCGGCAGCCGCTTCATCTCGGTCAGGTCCCGAGTGACGGCCAGATAGATCGCGACCGTGTCGAAGAGGGTCGTGCTGCTGTGGTTGAGCTTCTCCTCCGTCAGCCGGTCGAGATCGGCTTCCTCGAGCTCTTTTCGATTCCGCAGGCCGTTCTTATACCACACGCGGTAGTTTTGGAGCAGGTTGCTGGTGATAGCGCTGTCGCGCTTGAGCAGCTTCTGGTACTTCGCGCCGTCGAGCACGACGAGGCCGCAGGTGTCCAGCGGCGTGATCGTCATCGACCACGGGGCCGTGAAGACCCGTCTTGCCGCCTCGACGTCCGCCCTGACATTGTACTCGGCGTCGGGTTTGTCCTTGCCGCCGTAACCGAGATAGACGCTGCCGTGCATGCCGATGAAGTCCGCCTTCTCGGCGATCCGCGGCTCGCGCCGCAGGGCCTCCCCGATGTTGGGCAGCGGCCCGACCGCGATGACGGTAATCCGGGTCGGGGAGTTCATGATCGTGTCAATGAGCGCCTGCACGCCGTCCTTGTAGACCTTGCCCGGATAGGACGCCAGGTCGTAGTCGTCCGCCCAGGCAGTCTGCCGGTGCGCGCCGTCACGCTGCTTGACCCCGATGCCAACAGGGATATCGGCGTGCCCGACCCGCTCCAGGAATTTCGCCACCACCTTGGCCTTGGCCTCCGTGTTCCCGACAGCCGTGGTAATGAGCTTGCAGTCGAGCTCGGGCGACTGGAGCAGCAAGGCCAACGCCCACGTATCGTCAATGTCGTCGCAGATGTCCGTATCGAAGATAACAGGGACGGGTCGCGCAGCACCGTAAGCGCGCATCCATGCCGGAGCCAGCGAGACCACCAGCGACGCCAGCAGAAACGAGCCGGTTGGCAAGAGGGATAACCTGCTCATAATCGACCTCCAGCGATTTGTGATTTACGATTTGCGATTTACGATCTATCATTGGATTCGAGGACCAATGGTAAATCGTAAATGGTCAATAGTCAATCATCCATGGGAAATAGTCAATATGAACGTCATTCCGGCCATTGACCTGAGGGGCGGCAAGGTCGTCAGACTGATCCAGGGCCAGTACGACCGCCAGATCACGTACAAGGACGACCCGGTCGAGCAGGCCCGACATTTCCGCGCCGACGGGGCCCGGTGGCTGCACGTCGTGGATCTCGACGGCGCCAGGGAGGGCAGGCCCGTCAATCTGGAGAGCATTGCCGCGATCGCCCGTCTGGATCTGCTGCAGATCGAGGTCGGCGGCGGCATCCGCAGCGAGGCGTCCATCCGGCAACTGCTCGATACGGGCGTGACGCGTGTCATCATCGGCACCAAGGCCGTCAGCGATTTCGAGTGGTTCAGCGACATGGCCCGGACGTTCAAGGGCCGGCTCGTGCTCGATCTGGCCGCGCGGGGCGCCACGCTGGCCACGCACGGGTGGACCGAGAACAGCGCCCAGACCATGCTGGACTTCGCGGCCCAGGCCGACAAACTGCCGTTGGCGGCCATCATCTACACCGACATCACCAAGGACGGCATGCTGACCGGCCCGAATGTCGAACGCACCCGGTCGCTGGTCCAAGCGGTCAAGACCCCGGTCATCGCTTCCGGCGGGGTCAAGGAAGTGGACGACATCAGAAGGCTCAAGCCGATCGGTGTCGCCGGCGTCATCGTCGGACGCAGCCTGTACGAAGGGACGCTGGACCTGAAAGAGGCCCTCGCCGCCGCTCGGGATGGATGATTCTCTGTCATCCTGAGCGTAGCGAAGGATCTGGCCGGCGAACACAAGAAACCTCTCATCCGCCGGCCGGCTCCTTCGGCTTCGCCTCAGGATGACGGACTCGGCGCCGCGCCAGAATTCTCCCGACTCCGTATCATTCGACGCGCTGCGGACTTCTCCTTCTGGAGCAGGATGCTTCGCTTCGCTCAGCACGACAAGGAGCAACTGCCCGTCACGGGATTCGGTCGCACCCTACCGAATGGCGCCGGGGCCGAGCAGGGTTTCGGCCACTCTGCGAATCTGCGGTGAATTGGGATCGAGCTGGAGGGCCCGGCGAATCTCCTCGGTGCCTTCCTGGCGTTTGCCCGTCTTGATCAGGAGCATGCCGAGGTTGCTGTGAAGCAGAGGGTGATTCGGTGCCATGGCTACCCCGC
>JABAOC010013352.1_pt1 | contig 13293 bp, 19 predicted proteins | sample 7062161 | NCBI WGS metagenome assembly JABAOC01 (sample SAMN14538625, study PRJNA623070) | marine sediment metagenome | biome: marine biome [ENVO:00000428]; feature: marine pelagic biome [ENVO:01000023]; material: deep marine sediment [ENVO:00002113] | place: India: Gulf of Khambhat ... | reverse complement strand
CTAATAGAATACGTGACCTTTGATAAACCATACTTCATCTGGAGACAGCAAGCTGAGGCTTGGAGAATCAGAGAACGCATACAAGCCCGCTTCTACGAACCAGTGCGCCACACGATTCGGAATCAGTCGCGTTTAGGAGCAATTTTGCAGGTTCTCTCAGACATTGGAAGCTACATCGGCCTCCACGCACCTTATCTGCCCTTCAGCGGTTGCCGATGGGAGCTGAGCGATCCGGTGAATGTGTCGAGAGGCGACGTGGAATATCTCAGCTTCAACTTCACTCTGGTGGATGTTCCAGAGTATAGGCCAAACTTGCAGTTCGCTGAGAACAACATAGTCATCAGATGCAGATTCTACTATACACCCGCAACTGAGGACGTCGAAGGCCAGTACAGCTACACGGTGGATGCAGGCGAGCTCAAAATGGATCTGGTGGTGAAACACTGGGATTGGAACATAGACAAGCTCGAGCCACTCCTGCAAGCGCTGAGAGAAGAAGGAATAGACGTTCCCCACGGCGAAGCAGGATTAGCATTATGGATCAACCTAGCCTCCATCAATATGACAAAGCTTGCAGAAGACGACGCAGTGACTGACGGCGACACAAGCTTCACAGAAAAGGCATCGACAGCCACAAACATCTACGTTGAAGGCAAAAGCGTTTCGGTAGCCCAAAACAAAACCGGAGTTGAAGACGAGAAACCTCTGCAAAATCGCGCAAGAGAACGTTTCAAGTTCCGCTTCGAAAAAGGCAACGCCACCTTTGCCGGCTTCTTCAAGTACGTTCCAAAAGCCTTGATCAGAGACCCCGTGAACAACACTGTCCTAACTACTGTAGATGTGACTGCTTCCTACATTTCAGCCGGTAGACATATGCGTGTGTTCCTTGGCTATCCATACTTCGGCAACAACACCCTTGAGCATGATCCGTCGCTTGGAGTTGAGAGTTTCCCGATTCTGGAAACACCCATTCTCATAATAGTGTTGGTCGCCGTTACCGTTGTCATCGCTGCCACCATAGTAGTTGCCCGCAGGAGAAGAAGAATAATCAACATCGTCGGCATCAAATAGAATTTCCCTCATTCCTTTTTTCCTTTTGTTTTTTCGCGTGTTTGTTTCCCGAACGACTGTTTGTTGTGTCGTAAGATGGCATATATCTGTTTTCGACTTGTGTCTTTTAATATTCGTGTGCCTAAAGCAGATGGTGGAGATGGCTAGATGAACCCTGATGAAGTTCGTTGGGAAGTCGTTAAGGCGTTGTTTGACGAGTTTCCGTCTTTGAGGGAGAGGGCGCGGGAATATCTGAACAACTAGGCTTCTGAGTCCCGGGCTAGAGAATGTTCGGAAACTAGTAGATGTGCAATATTTAGTTTCGATTCATAAATGATTAATTAGCGAATGTTTTCTTTTATCGTGTAGGTGTTACTATTGGCTGAAGTTCCAGAGATCACTGAAAGAATAGCCAGAAAAAAGGTTATCGTTTACAAGTCTCGCGTCGATCCTACCATAGTGAAACTCACCGCAGAGAAAATGAAAAGCAGATTGTTCGTTAAGTTCGGTTTTTCAAAGCCTAGACCTGAAGAGATACGGGTTGTTTCGGTTGACAAATACTATGAACCCTACATTCTCGTTGACGCAAAGTACAACATCGACTATTATAAGACGAAAGTTTACACCCTTGACGTTAGCAACGAAACTGAAGAAGTTAGGATTCTGGGGGAAACATTCGAACCTGAAACAGTGGTTGACTCCTCAGGGGAATCTCGCAAAGTAATCAGACTTGAAACAGAAGAATGTTTATCCTATGAAGACAAGGCTTACATCGTTCTTGACAAAACAGGGCGCGAAATCCCAGCCGATCAGGTGCCTTCTGCCCCCTCCGAAGATCATCCCCAGAAAATATTGAAAGAGGTCGGCAAAAAGGCAGGAAAGATCAAGTTTTCTCCCCGAAAGGGTGTGGAGCTGATTAAAGCTAGGATTGTCAAGAGACCTCCAGACGCTGACAAAATCGAAAACGAAATTTTTCAAATCTCTGAGCACGCCGTAATCTACAGTCCAATCTACGAAATTACATTCCGGAATGTGAAGAATGGCGAGGAGAAAAGTATCAGAATCGACGGTGTAACTGCCAAAATAGTTGCGTAACAAACGCTCCGGTTGCTGCCCGTAGTCTACGGCGTCCGTTTTAGCCAGAAGATCGGTGAGTTGGCTCTAACGGGATTCCCCTTTCCCTTTCTTAGGAGGTTTGAAATTTCTTCGTAATTTTCGAGGTATTTGACGCCTTTAGAGGTTGTTTTGTAGAATGTCTTTCTGTTATCTGTGTTGACTTTGAGGAGTTCCCTTTTGAGGAGGAAGTTCAGGTATTCGTTTAGTTGGGCAAAGCTCAGGTTTGCCCTGTACATGATCTGCGTTTTCAGGCTTCCGTCTTTAGCTATGACTAGTATTTCTGCTATTATGTAGAGGCGGTCTCTGCGTTTGCGAGGGGTTTCTACAGATTCGTTTTCCAAACACAAACCTCCTAAAGTTGTTCTATAGGTTTCGTCTATAGTCCAAGTAGAATCGGATGCCTAAAAGGCGTGTTTCCGAAGAGAACATATTTCTATAAAAAGAATATTGTAGTCTTTTCTAGTGTTCCTCTCTTCTCCTCGTCCCTACACTATCTTTGTATAGCTGCAATTCTGTGCTTACTGAAACAGCGCAACGCTTATAAGGCAAGTCAATGTGCCGACTATGAAAAGACCTTTCCGGAAGGCGATGTTTTTGAGCATTGAAAAAATGAAACGCCGCGCTCTCCATCTACGTATGCTAATTGACCGAAGTAAAAACAAGAAGGTGAGGAGCGAGGCTATTAAGGAGTACGTTGGCCTTATACAGCGAATAAGCCGGAACAACTGAGTTTAGGGCCATATGCAAGAACAATGTTCAACGAGCCTAAGAGCTGACCATGGAAAAAGTTTTTGTAGAATACCAACCACTAAGCGCACGTTTTCTTTTTCTTCACGCTGTCGGTTATCGACTTTATCCTCTCAAATGTCACTTCAGGCGGGGTCATCAGGTCGTCGCAGTGAACATTCTTTAAGAGACTTCTTCTTCTGTAGTATTCTATTAAGGGTTCCGTGTTTTTCCGGTAGACATTCAGGCGTTCCTGTATGACTTCAGGCTTGTCGTCTTCTCTTTGGTAAAGCTCACCGTCACACTTGTCGCATATGTTGGTTCTTCTAGGCTTCATCGTTAACCTGTTGTAGATGGCTCCGCATTTCCTGCACGTAAGCCGGTTCGACAAACGTTGAATTATAATCTCGTCTGGAACGTTCAAGTTTATGGCAAGATCGATCTTCGAGATTCTGTCCAAAGCCCCCGCTTGCTGTATAGTTCTAGGGAAGCCGTCGAGTATGAAGCCTTTCTGGCAGTCAGGGTTCCTCAGCCTTTTCGCTAGTAGTCGAATGATGATCTCGTCGGGAACTAGTACACCTTTGTCGCTGTATTCTTTTATCGCCTCTCCGAGCTCCGTGTGGGCCTTTATCTCTTCTCGAACCATATCACCAGTAGATATGTGTGGAACCCCGAGGACTACGACTAGCCTAGAGGCTTGGGTTCCTTTCCCAGCGCCGGGAGGACCTAACAAAACAACTCTAATGGCAATCACCCAAGATTTTGTCCGAGTTTCATTTCAATCCACGGGCGCACCTGCGTGTGCAACAGGAATTGAAGGCTATGAGGGATCTTATTAGCCTTTACGCTCAGGAGGAACTACACGGAAAAGAATAGCCCTTGAAAGGTTCTTATCGTTGCCCCAAGTGCGGACATGTCTTACCGAGAAAGGAAGCAAAGATTTCAAGTTGGGACCTGCAAAGCAGCCTACGCCCCATACATCGCCCTGGATGCGGCAAAACAATCACATGTACCCAATAAACCCGAGATTTCTCCACAGCAGACAGACTTCGCGTGCACATACATAATCTAGTTTCTTGACTGAACGTTTTTTCCTTTGTTTCTACCGACGTTTCTTATTGCATGTCTGCATTTCGCGGTTAGTATTTAAATCCGAAGAGTTTTTCCATGTCTTCTTCGAATCTCAGGAACGAGGACACTATTGCATGCATGCATGCATACCGCCGAAAGTAATTTAAGATTTATGGAATTTTCTTCTGTTGAATCAAATTAGACATATTTGAATTATTTATTTAATCCATAGCAAACTTACGTTAGAATCATGGACATCTCGTTCGAGTGGACGTGGAGATAGCGTGATAGAATGTATCAAAGTAAACACCTAATGAAAACGCGCATTAAGAGCTATGAGAAATTGTCTTCCCGCATATGGGACAATGAATATGCCTTAAAGAAGACGCGCGCGCACTTTTTTCTGTCTCACTTTTTCGTAGAGACCAAACATTGTGCTAATGCTATAACTATGACAAAATGTTTTGCGGGCGGTGCTTCTGTATTTTTCTTCTTCTCTATCCCCAACTATTTTGAGCGCTCATTTTGTCCAGATTCTGAAGTGATTCGGATAGTCTATGTCTTCTTTCTACATTTCTTTGTCGGTATGCTTCAGCAAAATTCAGGTCTTCTTTTTATAAGTTCCCATTCTTACTTTGTACATGAAAGGCGACAAGGAAGTATTTGGGCAATCAAAGGAGTTTGAACCATAAATGAGTATCGCAATAACTAAAATGTTTGACCTTGGAACACTAAGTTGGAATCCTCTGGGCGGTACATGTTCATTCAACTGTATCTATTGTTGGAGTATGGGTGAGAAAGGACTCGTAAAACGATACGAGATGAAAGAATATCAGGGACCCCCACGATTAATCGAGAAGGAGTTTAAACCATTCAAAGAAGGCGAATTTGTTTTTGTTCAGGATATGTCCGATTTATTTGCAGAAATAGTTCCCAAAAATTATATCGAACGAATACTAGAGCATACAAAAAAATTCCCCAAAACCGCTTTCCTTCTACTAACGAAGAATCCTGAACGTTATTTGGAATTTGAAGGCAGAATACCAAGCAACTGTATTTGTGGAGCTACCATAGAGACAAACAGAGACGAGGAATACCGCAAAATCAGTCGCGCACCATCACCAACAGAACGTTTAGCGGCAATGCATCTTCCTAAAGATGATGTGAAAAAAATGATTTCTATCGAACCGATTATGGATTTTGACTTAGACGATTTCGTAAACGAAATAGAGACGATAAGACCAAGTTTTGTTTATGTTGGCTACGACAACTACAATTATGGTCTTCCAGAACCTTTGTTACCCAAAACCAAAGAACTAATTACGAAGCTACAGAAGTTCACTGAGGTCAGAACCAGAAGCTATTCAAAAGCCACTTGTGAAAGCAACATGTATTTGAAAACACTACTACGTGGACGGGGCGTTTACGGCAGACAGTTTATTTTATGCGCAGAGTGGCTCAAACAACAGAAGTAGGTCTTCTTGAGATTTATTCGCATAAAGAAAAAGAAAGGATGATGTTTAACATTTTGTTTCCTTTCGTTGATTGGTTCTCCTAACAATTCAGCTCCATTGTTATTTCATTTCAAGTTGTACTAAAGATTTAAGAAAGAAACTTCTATTGAATCAACAACAAATCTATTTAGGATGCAATATTATTTTTCCACTTCTAGGACAATGAACATGCTTTATAGAAGACTAATAGTCATAACCAGATGTAGTGGCATTCTAAGATTCTACTTTGTTTCCTTTCCTGTGACTGGATATTGTTCGATGAAGGCTTGCATGATTTCTTCAAACGGAAGATCCGCGTATGTTCCATGATATTTTATATATTCTATATGAATGTCTCCCTTCTTATTCTTCTCGTGGAAAACAGCGTCTGTAGCACCGTCAAATTCAACTGGTTTTAGGTCGAATTTGTTGCACATCTCTATGTTGAAAGCAGGTGTTGCTTTTATCCACTTATCGTTCAGCCAAAGCTCAGAATAGCCATGATAGACAAACATGTTTGTCTCCATTATTTCTATTAGGTTCTTGGGAGCAAGATGGTTTCTTATGTCTGCAAATCCCAGTCTGGCTGGTATGCCAATTGATCTAGCGAGGGCTGTCAAAACAACAGCTTTTTGAACACAATAACCTTCCCCTTTCTGTAATGTTTCACTTGCACGATAACCTTCAACTGAATGAGGAGGATATGGGTTGTACTTTACTTCATCTCTTACAAAGTAAAACAGCGCTTTCGCCTTTTCTTTTTGAGAGTTGTATTCTTCTGTAAGCAAAGCAGCTTTCTCTTTTACCACTCCCGAATCAGAATCGATTACAAAAGTAGGTTTTAAGTAAAGATCTAAATTGTCTCGTTCTGTGGTCATTTTGCCATCCCTCTTGTATTCTGGTCAGTTCTTTTGGTTCAGTTGCTATCTATTACATTTCTTACATTTAGTAACTTCTAATGGTTCACTCTATGCTTAGACCCACATTTTGGGAAAACAAATCTTGCAAACATATTTGGAACGATGTTTGTTTCTGTTGCTCCAAGCTTTTTCGTCAACAATTTCGCGTTCGCAGATCTTGCATTGTCGGCCGTTTGAGGGTTTACGACCTGACTTCCTGATATTTATTAGTTTCCACGGCATATTGTCCAACTCGGTTACAACCGTTTTTCATTCATTAGGATTTTCAGTAAGAAACAACGTCTTCTTATAAACCTTATTAAAAGCGTGCGCTGAAATTCCTCAACGGAAGGAAAGTCCTAGCTTCGTTTAAGGATGAAGAGTTTGGTTAGCTCTGGCGTCGTGGTCTAGGAATCCATTTTGGTACTCGTTTTTGGTAGGCAGTGTACTCTTCACCGAGTATTCGAATCAGATCCTTTTCTTCATATGTTGTCATCCTATCGTAAAAGAAAAAGAAGGCAATCCATGTTCCGAGGGAAAGGAGGGAGAGACTAGCCAAGAAAAACCCAAGGCAAAACATCATGGTTCCCAAATACATGGGATGTCGAACCCAGGAATATACCCCTGCCTCGATTAACTTAGGTTCTGCTTCTTCACCGAAAACCAATTTGAGTGATTTTGCGCTGAGATATACACCGAAACTTGATGAAAGAAGTGCTAGGAACAAGCGCAAGGCAAGAGGGATTAGTCCAGCCAAGAGTGTTGAATAGTTAAAGACAAACGAGTCTAGCCCCCACACAACGAAAAACAGGGTTACCATTACGAGTTGAAGTGAGTCACAATAGGGATGTTCGGCGCCCAAGACATTTCTATCTTTTGAAATCTTAACCACAACCAATGCGCGAGCGGATTTTCTTTCTTTTTTCTTATTTACTTATTGATGCGCGCGCTAACGGGTATACTTCCTCTTGTAGTGTTTTGGGTCTTGAACGACTTCTAGTTCGTTGTTATCCGGGTCGAGGAAGTCAGCAACTATCCCACCCCACGGCATCTCAGTTGGCTTCAACGTGAATTTAACTCCCTGTTCCTTGAGTCTTTCATAAAGCGAATAGATGTCATCTGTGTCGAAAACTATACCGGTTCCCCTTTTCCTTTTAGATTTCTTCCCAGTCGCATGCAAGCCGATCTTAGCTAAAGGCTCATTTGGACCAACCTCTGCATGATTGAACATTCTAGCGTCAAGAGCTGTTGGCAAGCCAAGGATTTCGTTATAAAACTTCAAGGCTCTGTCCATATCAGACACATGAATCATCGTCAACCAAAGACGAGTTATTCTACCCTTCCTTTCCTTCATGCTCACACCATCATATAGTTAGACTTGCTTGTGGATAAATGCGCGCGCTAGGCTACCAATACTGCGTTTTTTCCAGATTGTTTTTGCCTGTCATGGCATTTTTTGCGCTATTTCCCTATTGCCAATACTCTGATGTAGTCTGCCGTATCTGCACACGTGTCTGCTATTTTTTCCATGCACTCCAAAAGATCTTTTAATATTAGCAATGTAGCGACACCGAGTTCCCTATCGTATTTCAAGAGCAATGCTTTTGCTTTTAAATACTCGTCATCAACAATGCTCTCTTGTTCGTCAACTTTTTTCGAGAATTCCATCGCTTGAGGCGGGCTAATCCCAAGCATTTCTATGGCAGTACCCAATAGAACTGCACCTTTCACTAAGGCCTCTGCTATTCTTACATTTGTATCCCAAATTTCCTTTGGGACTTTTGTGCCCAGCAAAATCTTGATGTTTCTTGCTGAATCCTTAACGTGATCAGCCATCACATCTAAGCGTTTTACTATGTGCATTAAATCTTCGCGATATTTTGACGGTAAACCTCGCTTCGTTAATGCACCAAAAACCAGTCTTCGAAGATCATCGATTTCCACATGATTCAAAAACAATTTTTCTATACGTTTGTCCATCTTTGTGCTCTTTCCTTCAGGAAAAGCTATTATGATCTCCTTTAGCTCAGTCGCTGTTCTTATCGCCATTGTTATCTGCTTCTGCGCGAGGTCCATCGTGTTTGATTTAGAATCCTTTCGCAACAAATCAAACCAAGACAAGTACTTCACCAGTTACAACAAAAGAATTATCTACACCAAATATAAAAGAACTGAGGATAGGTTACGTGCCACCAGTCATTCGTCATAAAAATCTGATCCTTGCCGTGATAAGCCTCTATTTTTTCATATCCTCCATTGTTTTCATCAAAGAGTCAATTGTTTTGATGGGCCAAGATCGGGTTCAAGACTTTTTGAGTTCAATAAACGACACCACGACAGGTGTATTTGCAGGTTGGTTTGGCACCGCTCTCTTACAGAGTAGCGGCGCCTTTGATTCCATAATTATCGCCTTTGTATCCGTCGGTGTAATGCCGACATATGTTGCTGTAGCTACAATCATAGGAGCCGAGGTTGGAACAACTGTGACCACCCAACTCGTCTCGGTATTCGGCTATATTAGAAAAGAGAGACAAAGATTCAAAACTTCATTTCTAGTGGCGATGCTACATTACTGGTACAACTTTTGCACACTGCTGCTTTTCTTATCCGCCGAACTAGTTTTCAAAGTCTTCACGTACATAGCTCAGACTGGTAGTTTATTCTTCTCTAAAATACCTGGAATATCAGCAATTCCCTCAATCTTCAACTTAATCACTCCGTGGGTACACTTTTTGCTTCAGTATATTCCGGCTTGGATAGGGTTGATAGGAGGGTGTATCCTGTTATTGATATCTTTGAAGAATAGCGAGAAATATTTGTCAGCCACATTCGCTAGTGAAGTGTCAAAAAGCTTGATTCGGTCAACATTTGGGAGCACTTCGAAGGCTTTTTTGGCCGGTCTAATCTTTACTATTATCGTTCCTAGCACATCTGTCATGGTTTCGATACTTATTCCTCTGGTTACAACTGGGATCATTGACACTAGCTACTACATCTTACCGTATATCCTTGGCGCTAATATCGGCACCGTCTTTGATGTTATGATAGCGGCCTTAGCAACAGGAAATCCCGCTGCAATTGGAGTCTGGCTTATTCACCTAACGATTAACGTTGTTGGAGCTTGCATCTTCTTGCCGTTGCTAAAGCCATTTAGTGCTTCAGTTCAAAGTGTTAACAATTTTCTTACGTTCTCAAAGAAACGAACAATAGTTTTTCTTGGTTTAAGTAACGGAATACCTGTCATTATCCTAGTATTAGGCATATTCCTGTGATGGCGCGCGCTCTGAAAGAGTCTGGGCACTATTTCATATATCTTCTCGAGAAAAACCCTTGTCCTCGTGGTAAAAGGCGAACGAGTGTAGCGGTCTATGTCAAGCTCGCGCGCGCAGACTTTGAGGTTAGCCTTGTCGTAGATCCGCTTCAGTGGCTCCATGCGCATTATGTTAGATTAAACTCGATACACTTCAATACTTTAGGGCAACTTATACATTCTTGCGGAATTGCAGTTTCCTTATCACGGTTAGCTAAATATCCAAAATGATGAAGGCATTCTGCTGGGTCTTTTTCGTTATTCAGTGGCGTCCTAACAGAAAGGCCCCATTTTTCCTCTCGATATTCTCCAGAAAACACTTTTCGAATCTTTCTTAGCAACGAAATCAAACTCCTTCGCGATTATGCTCTTTGTCTTACTCTTTATTGTGTCTTAATATATCAGTTATTTCCAATCTCGACACATATATAAAATAAGAAGATGGGTAGAAAGGGCCCCTCCCGAAACCAACCAAAATAGAGCGCGCGCTGTCTCGAGATGTAGACTTCGAGAGATTGTAGTTTTTCAGACTGCACGGTTGTTGCAAAAATGAATTTCTCGTTCCTGCAAATCTATTCTGGCATTTCTGGGAAAAGTATCTTCTTGGTATTGGCTCTACAATTCGGGCATTCTGGCTCGTTGGGCGAGTAAATTGCTCTGCAATAGGGACATTCAATTCTCATCATTTCATTGAAGTGCTTGTCTATTATTTCCATTCTCTTTTTTTCAAGCTCCTTTTTGCTTTCTACTTTCGAGGAGGAATGGGCGAACCATAGTGCAGCAATTGTGATTCCCATGAACATGAATGCAAAAATCGCAATTATTTCCCATGCCGACGATCCCGCCAATTCCTCTAACACCCGCAATAACCGTGGTTGTTTCAAGTAAATTCGGACTTGAACACGTTTTCCAACATCATATGTTTCACCTTCATGGAAACTTAATCTTTATGAATCGTAAATCAAGACTGGACATCAGACCTTGTCCACGTTCTCCCGCATTTTTCGCTGCGCGCGTGTGTTCGTTTTTCTTTAGCGTTTCTTTGTTTTCTTTCGACTCTTTTTCCTTGATGGTCTTTTGTTTTCTGGTTCAAGTGCGCTTGGTGGATTTGTTTCATCGAGAGGCTTGACTTGAACTCTTTTCGGTATGAAGGACAACTTTTTGCCGCAGTTCGGGCATTTGCCATCGTAGCTCTGGACAATCTCGTCGGGAGGCTTCAGTTCTATGTTCTTATAAAGAATTGCGCCACACTTGTGGCAAAGCACCAGTTGAGGCACAATATCACAGCCGTACGCGTGCATTTTGAAGGTGAAAAAAGGGGAGTAAAAGAAAAACTTCAGCTAATCTGTTTACTCTCACTGCCTCTCCACTTTCTTCCCCGTGTTTACCACTCCTCTTCTTCCTCTTCCTCCCACTCTTCTTCTTCCCATTCCTCCTCTTCTGAGTAGCCACGCATGTTTTTTCCTCCAAAAATCTATAAACGCGCTGCAACGTGTATATATACATATCGTTCCAAAAAAGACGGCCAAGAAATCCTTTTTCAAAGATAATGAGCTTCAATCGTTCTCCTTTTTTGCCTTATATACCAGAGACGATATGGGATTCGTGTCCTTACCGGACAGATAAGAAGGTTGAAAGAACAGCGAAAGCTTGAGGAAACTGTTGCCTCCGCTTTGAAAAGAATTTTCCAACGCTGAATGCTAATCGTCGGTTTTCTCTTTCCATTTTTCTACCGTTAGTTTTTTGTCTCCAACTTTGAAGCTGATGTTGACCATAACCGCTGGGTCAGCTTTGAAGGGGAACATGCTGTCCTCAGCTAAATCTTTCGGAATGTACAATAGATACTTGCCGTCCTTTCTTCGGAACAGTCTTCCTTTTCCGTCACTGACCATCTGAATGACCACCTAGATTGTTTGAAACTCAAGATGTTATTTAAGGTTTTCTCAGTGGTGTGCCGTTTTTGAATCATTGACAATTTTTCCGGCCGAGATAACGCTAAAGTTGTTTCAATGACTGACAGAGCTGATATAAGGAGTTTCCAGTCATGTTAGAATGATACAAACACGTTGTAGTAGGAAATAGATTCCGAGAGGAAAATTAGTGTGACGAAAAGACATAAATATGAATTAATTTAAATCAAAACTCAAACCATTTGAAGAGGTTGTTGTGAGTGAAGAAAAGAATGTTTAGCCTTCTTTTAGAATTGTTGAGGGATTCTAAGAGGAGCGACAGAGAATTAGCCAAGGTTCTAGGCGTGTCACAGCCAACCGTGAGCAGAATGAGAAGTAGACTCGTGAAGGAAGGAATCATACAAGATTTCACTGTAATACCAGACTTCGTTAAGATGGGATACGAGATCATGGCGATCAACTGCTTCAAGTCAAAAACAACGAAGGAGATAGCAGAAAAAGCCAAAAAATGGATGATGTCAAAACCAAACATCATATTCGCAGCTGGAGCTCAGGGCATGGGAAAGAATGCAGTAATGATTTCTCTGCATAGAAACTACACGGATTTCTCCAATTTCCTCGCAGAAGTCATGGCTGAAGATGAAACTGTCATGGAAGACTACGACACAATGCTAATAAGCCTAGACGGAAGAATTGCTAAACCCTTGTCCCTAAAATACCTAGCAGAACAAGAAACATAGAAGATTATCTTTTGAACAAACAATCAAAGAACCAGTTAAATGCATGTAGACTAGGCTGTTAGAATCTTACTTTTTCTTTTCCAGAAGTTTTTCTTCGTATTCTTCCTGTCCATTGATGTCCACATATTTTGCACTTCTTGGAATCAGCGTGAACCGTTATTTTCTTGCTGCCGCATTTTGGGCATCGTTCTTTTCTACCCATTGATCCATCTCCAATATCAATCAAATATCGTCATCAAGCCGGAAGAAGATACAATGAGCAATAGGGTATGAAATCTAAGTTTCATCGCCTCTTTCATGTGTTTTGATCCACCCTTCTCTTAAATCTTTAGTTCAACTTGAAATTATGTATTACGTGATAAGGCATGCATGGGGTTCGACAAAAAAATAGGGGGTAGTGATTGCTTTAATCAGATTTTTCTCTTTGCTAAGACAGCTCTGAAAGTTTTTCCACAATGGTCGAAGAGTCCTATAGTAAGCTCTGTTCTCTTTCCACTCTTGTCTGGTCTACCAGCCATCTTCCAAGTCTTTCTAGGATTGGCTACTTCCATTCCACACTTGGGACATTTGGCCATAAAATTACCCGTCTACAATGTTATGAATGTATGATCATAAAACATTTTCTATACACTCACTTAAGGAGATGCTGCTATCTTTTGTTGATATCCTAAAATTAGATAGAATAGTCCAGAACCTGAAGTCAAAGTCTCTATTCCTATGTGTGAACTTTTAGAAGTTACTGAATGTGAGAAATGTATAAAAGTCATAGGAGAACCAAACATGGTTAATTACGGGTGATGAAGAGTGACTGCAGACGAGACGGATTACTCAGATTATATTAAACATATGTCAAGTTTTAATAGCGAATTTACATTCATTGCAGGTTTCACATTCACAACCCTTACCCTACTTATTACTCTGCTTCCGGACCCAAGCAGTATTATGGCACAGTTGACATTCTTCTTTTTAGCAATCCTG
>JABAOC010004694.1_pt1 | contig 13296 bp, 13 predicted proteins | sample 7062161 | NCBI WGS metagenome assembly JABAOC01 (sample SAMN14538625, study PRJNA623070) | marine sediment metagenome | biome: marine biome [ENVO:00000428]; feature: marine pelagic biome [ENVO:01000023]; material: deep marine sediment [ENVO:00002113] | place: India: Gulf of Khambhat ... | reverse complement strand
CGACCGTCCCTCCTCTAACTATTCCATCTAACCAGCACGTTTATGAAAGACTGATCCATAGAGCCCCTCTTTTGGAAAGACCTGTTGCGGGCACTTCCTTATCTAGTAAACAGGTACTAAGGAATAACCTCTGGCTTGATAGCCTATTAAGGATATCCACCCATTGGCTACATGCCGAATCCCTGGTAAAACCGATGCAGGGTCTACACGAAAAAGCTTGGCAGCAAACAGACAGATTTCTAGCTTGATTCCATCCTTTGACATTTCCGAAATTGTACCTGCAATCTCATCAAGTATTTTATGTTCTTCAGACGAGAAGTCTTCTCTATCCTCGGAAACAAGCTTCACCGCTGGACCCATAAAGACAACCTCGAAAGCCGGCTTCTTCGTAATTGCCGCTGAGCTTCTGTCCTTAAACGTCTGCTGTATTAGTTTAAGTTGTAATGCAGTGCTTTTCGGGTTTCCGACTCTGACATCAAAAACCGCCTTGACTGATTCTAGACCGCTCAAAGCTTCGTACTCTTCACCAGAAACATTCAAGACGGCTACCAATAGCAAACAGATTGATAGCGATAGACTTAGCTTTATTGCTCTTGCTTTTCTTCTCATCTTGTAGACCTCCCTTTTCCCCCTCTCCCACTTTTGCATCGGTAGGGAGTTGACGTGAAACTTCACTTCCCCTTAAATTCAATCGGAATCAATTGAAAAGGAAGATTGCAACCTTTTCTCTCCTTCTTCTAAGGAGTAGTGGAAGACCGAAGGAAAACACAGGGGAGCTTGGGACTGTCCCTGCGGTCGGTCTTAACTCGATTGGCATACTCCTGAGGCAAAAGACTCGGTGGGGTGACAATACAGTCTGCCCCGTAACCCACCACTCGATCATGAAGCCAAAACCCAAAATAGCCCGCCTCATACACAACCTGAATCGAATCGCCCCGATACCGATCCAATAGCCTCCGTAACGCCTCCCAATGGCCCGGTACAGTCCCAATGGAGAACCCCTCGTCCTCTGTCATCACCGTGACGTGCCACTTCAAACGATGAACACCCACTCCTACAAAAATAGACTTGCCTTCTTGTGCCTTCCTTCTTTACTCTTCCATATGAGTCTCCTGACTTGAGAAATTCTAATAGCTGATTTGGTTATACCCCTCTTGCCAGTGAGGCTCAACTCTGTATCATGGTTACTGGAAGCAGAAAGGAAGAGCCGAACCACCCTGGCATTGTTCTATCATTTTCTTTCGATCGGTTTGGCCCTTAACGGCTAAGCTTAACCGTCGCTAAGGGATTGGGGAAGATAGTCAAGGCATATCGATTTTCATTTAATTTTGGACAGATATGGCCGACATAGAAAAAGAGGGCGGCCCTTCTATGAGCCTTTCCAATGGGGTGAGAAGGGGAAAAGTCTGCTTTTTGTTTGATATAGCAATGTTATGTCGAATCAGCATAATCTTTAGATCTATTATTGCAGACCAAGCTGCGGTTGGAACGTAGGAACTTCTATATGTGCTGACTTTTTTGCTAGGTACCTGATACTGACTTACATGAGCAGTCCAGAGCATTCCGCAGAGGTTTTGATTTTCGTCGGAAATAGTAAGTTTTGCGGGGGCATACGAATAGAGGATTTCAGTGTGTGTCCAGGTAAGGCTGGTATCTTCAGCAGGGGGTAGTCCTGCCAGGGTAAGAGCCAGAGACCCTGTAGCTTGGATGGCAGATTGGAGGGAGACCGAAGGTCTGAGGCCCATTGACCAAGCCAACTTCGGGTTGGTGCGCGCGTCACCGGGCCGTAACGAGAGTGAACCCACAGGTGGTCTCGAGAACTCTGATGTTCCGGAGGCCGAGCCCGCACTGAAAGGGTGAAGGCAGCATGGATCGCCGCAGGCTGGCTGGGGAGGCGATTCCACTCCGGCGGGGTGATAGGGGCGGCACGGTGGCAAGGAGATGCTGAGCAACTGGAGAAGCCCTCCTCGTCCCAGGGAGAAATCCCTGGAGCAAGGTAGGTCCTATAACCGGGTAGAGCGGGAAGTGGATCGAAGGCGAGAGGGTGGCGGACGTGTTCGTAGTAGCGCGCAAGGTTGCCAAGGTAAAGACTTCTGCCGTCTCTCCTGATGATGAAAAACAGCGACTTGCCGAAGAGGTTGAACGTCTCAAACAGGAGTTGGAGCGGGTTCAGGCCGAGAAACAACTCCAGAAGCAACCGCAGGTTCTCGAATCTGAACGTCATCGCCCTGAAAAGGAAAAATAGAAACTAACCGCCATACCTCCACAACCGGAAGAGCTTGAAAAAACGTGTATCGGAGTTTTGACAAAGCTCGGAAGAGAATATTTTGTTCGCTTAAAGAAGGTATTGGGGAAAAGAATAGATTCCGAACTGATAGAAATTCTTGAACCGTCAGCTGTGAAAAGCTGGACATTGATAATGCGAGACCTCTGAAACAAAGGTATCAAATTGACATGGTAGTTTGTGTCAAAAATGTTACCCAACCTTTTGCTTGAGAATTAGGCCCATATCGCCCTGATCAAGACGTGGCAAAGGCAAAATTGATTGATATCTCCGGCCAGAGGTTCGTGAAACTTGACCCGACAAGTATAGGTCCAGGTTATGGCCTTGAGTTTTACCCTCAGTGGGAGAAGAAATTAGTCAGAAAACAAATGGGTTCAATAGAGAATATGATTGAGGAGATCTACCGGGAAAAGAAGAAATTCAAACTATGAAAGGAGAGAAATACGCCACAGTGAGGATCTCTCATTTGTCATAGACTGTGAGGCAGGGTTGGAAATAACTCCGCCTTTTTCATTGATTTCACAGCATCTGTTCCCATCCCCAGAACTGTGTGTCCAGCACTTTTTTGCAGGTTTTGCATAACACCCTTTCAGCCTCTTCAATATTGGCGGGTATTAATCCCTTTCTATTTGCGCACCTACCGCAAAGACTCAACAGTCCAGACTCCCCTGGCCTCCGGTCAAAATAGTGGACATTTCCTCGTTCAGCAAATCTGAAATAGCCAAATGTTTCAGTTGGCATGTCTACACCTCACCTCCACTTTTCAGCAGATTATCTCCAGCTGCCTGTCGGGGAAGATAAGAACCACATGATCACCCATTGAAACCCTGGAACGGTATTTTAGCCCCCAGCTGGATTGACTCGAAAGCTCCTGGTAAGAGCCGATGATCTCTTTGAGTCTTGCCAGATCGGCAATCGGTTCGCCACAGTTGGGACATGCGATCTGATCCATTTTCCTAACCTTTTTCGGGACTTCTTATTGAGCATTCGTACTTTGGTACTGTGTTAGATGAGATATCCATATTCGTTCGATGAGGAGACGAGCCAATCCAGTCTTTCATTTCGTACTTCCACGAAACCGGTTTTTCGATTGCTGTATCTGTTCAGACATCTTTTTGTAGTGTTTCTCACGTAGACACAATCCACATCGATCAGGTTGAAGCATGTGTGGACAGATTTCCCTACCCTCAGTAGTTTTGTCATTTGAAACTACCAATATGTGGTTCTCTTTTTTCTCCACCATTCTTCGAGTTCTCACGAGCTACTTGGTTATAAGATAGAACTTCATCTTCGTCAGCAGGCGAATTGCTTAACGCAAATAATCGCCACAGAGAGAGCAGACAGTCTTCGTAACCGTTAATTTTTGCTTGCCATGTTGGTGTTACAGTACATAGATTGGCAACATCGGGGCCATCTGATAAGTAATCCTCTTTGCTATTAATTCATCGTCTATTTTCTAGTTTTTCTCCTTTTATTGACTCTGTGTTATCGAATCACCTTTGGCATAAAGTGGAAAAGTAATTCCATCTGTCGGATCAAGTTTTCATATATGTTTGGTATCTGCCATCATCTAACAGAGCTGGAACATTTCAGTTGACAGTAATAGATTCGAGTGCTTCGTTTGCGCCCTCCTTGCTCATGACCGACACCTCTGGCGTTTGAAAATGGAGACCTTCATGAATTGGTTTGCGGAGAAAAAGATAATTACCGGGAATGAACTAATGAAAGGACGAAAAAAAAGAGGGTAAAGATTCAGGAGTTAGGTCTTTGTTTCTTCTGCAATTCGTAACCTTCGAATAAGTCCGTCGGGTTACTAATCCAGTTAGTGTTCGAAGCATTAGGGGGCCCGTCAGAATTCCTTCAGCCGTTTCATTACTTGTTTGGCATAGGGCTCTTCAAGGTATTTGTTGTTCAAACCTCCATTATAGAAAGTGAATGCGCCTTCCCAAGACCCATTTTTCTTCCTACCCCATAGCAAATGATCCAATACACGAGACGCTGTCCAGAATGGGTCGTTTTGTAACAACCATCTCGCGGTAGGGAGGTCGACTGAATCATCGAGAAGCGTGGCAGTGGATGGTTTCATCTGCCACCAGCTATATTCCCCGTGCCTTCCGGGTATATTCCTAAATGATGATTCTTGCTCTGCCAAAGCTAACAAAACTTTTGTGTATTCAATGATCTGCCCCGGAGTTTCGGCACGTTCATACGCTGCGCTTCTGGTAGCAATGGCAAAGTCCCAGAGACTGTACCATTCAAGAACCTTCTTGATATGCTGTAGGTTTGCTAACGTGAAATGAATATTTTCCACAGAAACTTGGGTCCTGCCTTCTGTGGTTTTGGTGATACGCAAACCAGGAAGGTATTTCGGAGCCGCTTTCAGATCAGTGCGTCTTACTATTTTTATTCGTTTCAGAATCAATTCCCAGGATTTTCGCAAAGCATCGTATTCTGTTAACGGCAACTTGATTACCTGTCCGATCTTCAGCCAAACATAATCGACACCGTCAATTGTCACGATCTCAAGGTCATTGAGTTCAACCAATTCCTTATATATACGGGAAGACCCCAGATAATTACCAGCTATCTGGCTAAGAGTATCTCCCTTCTTCACCACGTAAGTCTGGATAACCTCATCTGTTGCAATTGCATTACGTGATTCAATGGATATTCCTAGGAGAAATACAATCATTAAGATGATTATCAATACGAATTTCTTGTTGTCGCCAAAATTTTCACTACCATGTTTTTTAATGCCGACATATCTGGTTGATGATATGTTCATCTTTCTAATCCGAGCTCAATCGGTGTTAAAGACGTCATTGGGTTTTCGCAGTCTATTACTAAGGAATTAGGCAATTTTTGTGCCGTACATATTTTGAGAGTTGAAGCATTGATGTTGGCAATTCCTGTAAAAAAGAAAAGTGGGTATTGGTAAGGAAATTCCTAATGTGTAGAATGGATTTCACAATTACTCCCTGAGGATTCATCTACGTTCAGCCTTTCATAACCTCAACTGTTCGTGGTCTGAATTATTGGATCAAATCCTCGCCTTTTGAATGCTCTATAAATGAGTCGGGAGGACAACAAGGCCCTATCTAAATATTTCGGGCCTCTCCTCTTCTGGTCCGTATCTTTCTCAATATGTAATCTGTTAAATTCAAGAATAAAAGGCGTTCAGCGCAGAGTGGGATTCCGTTTGTTTGTGTCGGAAATCGAAAGGCAAAGGATGTAACCCAATCACCTTCCACGTATTTAACGTAGCTCTCCTTTTACCTTCATCTGGGGACAAAGAATTTAACCAATTTTTGACGAAACATTTCTGTATTGTCTAGTTTCGTTTATAATGCTCATACAGTGCGATTATCAAGAGGAAGGTTACAGACCGCTTTTGCTGATCAAGTCTGAGAAAAAGGGAAGGTAATGATAGAACCAGCTCAGTACGAAGAGAACGACAATTGGAACCACCAACCTTCGTTTATAGCAATTCATGATGTTACCACCACCTCCCTCTTTTGGTTTGATGGTATTTTGCCCTTCCTGTTTTTCCCGAAAAAATGGACCAGGAGAGTAACCAAATCCTCCCTTGGATTCCGCTCGTCAATATGAAGTCATCCTGGTTTGCAAGATGGCTCAATCGAGAAGCTGCCAGCCACATTCCTGACACCCGTAATCTTGGACAGGATTCGATTCCAGGCATTCGGCCAACAGGTGGAATGAGAAAATCGGTGTGCTTTTCGACCTTTTGAAGGTGCTCTCTGTCTTTCTTTTCCCAAAGGCTTCATCCACGAAGCAAAACCCGAAAGGGTCTCTTTTGGCAATCTGTCTTGTATGAAACAATTGTAACCAGTACTTTCGCCTCGAACAAGGGAGGTTTTCCATGTGAAGGTTCCGGAGTTTTGGATCAACCGATCTCCTGGAGAGTGTGCTTTAGCTTAACCGTACCTTTTTACCTTTTGCTTCACTGATTACATCTTTACCTTAACCATGCCTATGATTCTATGGTAAATCCCCCTTTTTCAGGTCCCTCGCCACATCCCGGTGACGTCCCTCAAGGAAGTTCCTGAGAAATGGTCTTAGTTATGCACTAAACCTGGGGTTTCATGGCTCACGGCCGAACGCGATATCTTGTGTCTTTGATGGGGATATTCACAGGAGGAGAAGAACCAAAAGGAGAATAGACACTAACTTTGGGCTCTCATGTCTGGCCTCAAAGAAGCGCCTTGTCCGAGGAGAGGCTGGCTATCGCCTGTTGTTCCATAATGTGGAAAATGTACTGTCTAAGATATTGTCTATCAGTTTCCGACATTTCTCTGAACTGAATTCCCGCTTCCACTTTCCCACTCTCTTGCTCGGTGACGTGAACGACCTTCCCTTTGGACCTGATGACCTGAGGCTGAATGGCGATGGAAATCCCAAGCCCTTCGTCTACGCTTAACTGGTAAAGGGTTTCAATCTTTGCTCCCCCCACGCTAAGGTCAAGCGTCGAGGCAATGGTTGGCCTGGGATAGAACTCAAGCTGATAAAGGACAGTATGAGATATTTCTACTCTTGGGTAGACTCTTCGCTCCATGGCCGCTTCCAGAGTCGGAGGTTTCTAACGCCATTAAAGCACAGTTACGACAGAAGTCAATGAATTTTTGAGAGGAGTTTCCTCAGTTCTGTGGACCCTCATGTCCCTGAGGGACGTTTGCGGAAGCGTTTGGGGTACCCATCGAGGATGAGCAGGAGGGGGGAAANNGCAAGGGAGCGAAGGGATATGAGGGTTCCATCTAAAGATTCAAAATTGTCGTGAAACATCAGAAGCTTAGAAATTCCTTGCTTTGAAAACTCAGGAAACTCCTAATTTTTGAAGGGTCCGAAACTTGTCAGGTCTATGTGGCGAACTTTGGAACATCTATGAAAAGTTTTTCTATTGCTGGTATCCATGGGAAAATCCGATTCTTTGGGAAACTCTTGGAATCTTAATCACTTAAACTATTACCTTACATTGGTATTAGAATTGCTCAAAGATGAAGGCAGTGCGGGTGCTGTGTTTGCTGGAGCTTATAAAATGAGGGCACCGGGGCATAGAACCGAAGAAAAGGTTAAGCGTCAGATCCTGACGAGGAGACGATTCGGTTTTCCAAAGTAGATTGACAGCTGAATGGCAAGGGGGTGAAGAGTAAAGAAACGCATGATCGAAAAAATCCTTATTGCAGTCATGAGTTTCGTCCTCGGCTGTGTCTTTTTGAGGTTATGGGAGGCTTGGAATACGCGGAGGAGGTTAGACAAATGCTTAAAGGAGATCGTCGAGAAAAAACTGAGAATTTCTCTGAAGGATTACTCCTCGTTGAATCCATAATGCGCTGGAGGTTCTCCCTCTCTCTTACCCTCACATTTTTTCTAGAAGCCATGCTTTCAGGTCGACCTAAGATCTGCTCTCACGTGGTGAGGTCAAACGAATCAGATTAAAGAGCACAGGCCCACCGAAGCTCGCCCACAACCCAACGAAAAAGTATCGAATAAAGCGAAAAATGGGATAAAAAGAGGAATCCGCGCCTGGAAAGACAGCCTTGAGTCCCGAATACAAAGCGAGAATGATTATTCCGCCGACTAGGAAGCGACAGACTCGTTGCCACAGCGGTCCACGGGAACAGAAGGGAACATACCGTCTTGTCAAGGCGAGACCCAATCCTACACCCACCAACGGTGCCAGGGTCGCAATTGTTTGTCGAGTCGGGTGGATGAAGAGCAAGACAGAAGGCACGGCCATGGCGAGTAAGATCTCCATGCCTAAGCTCGAGCGAGCCAACCAATTCTCAACCTTAGGCTGAATGACGAAGTAGAGGCATAACAAAACGATGCCGATTATCCAACCTGCAAACACATCCGTGGGAAAGTGCACGCCCAAATAGATACGTGAAAAACCGATCAGAAGCACAAGTGCCAATGCCCCAATCCAGAACCAGATCTTGCGCATCCAGTTGGCAATACTGCCCCAGACCACAACCGAGGACTGGGCATGGCCACTGGGCAATCCGTATCCCCCAGCATATGAAAGCCCTACGCTCGGGTTGACATGAAAAGGACGTGGTTGATGGAAGAGGTCTTTCAATTCGGTGTTGATATAGCTTGCGAGAAGGAAAAAGATACCGACACGCGCGCCGAGTCCAAAATCAACACACCATAGGAGCAGGGGCATGAGAAGCAAATAGAACTTCTCGTCCCCCATGAATGTGATCGCACGGAAGGCACTGTCTAGAAGAGGCCCATGGATCTGCTGGATCGCAACAATGAGATCAAGGCCCCATTGCAAGAGGGATTCCACGGATGCTTACCTTTCCCTGCTTATGAAAAGCTTGCGCTTGGCCCAGGGCGGTCAAGCAGCCAAATCGCTAAGTTACGTCCATCCAGAATCGGATTGATCTAAGGCGCAAGATTAGTCGTTAAGGGCGTACTTTGAGAAAAACTCCCATGCCAGATCCGCGAGGTCCACGGAGCTCAGGTTCTCGTAAAGGATATGTCCCCCTTGGATGCTGCAAAGGGTTACTTCCACGTTGCCCAGGCAAGCGTCATAGGTTCTGCAGAAGCTCCCCTCCTTCCGGTAGGTTGTTGTAGGATTATCGGAACATTCGTCAATCTCAGCCCAGTCGTGAAAACTCTCAGGTGCTGAGCGGGGCACGTAGGAACGATGGAGTTGCCAGTAGGGAACGAAGAAGTCATCGAAACCATGGAAATGCTTCAATGGCACGCCTCGGTCCGGCTGACAATCGCTCGTAGATGGCACGGGAAGCGGAAATGAGACGGGGGCGAAAGCTGCAAAGACATGGGAGGCCTCGCAGGCAAGGTAGTGGGTGAAGGCGCCTCCATTCGAGAGTCCTGTTGCATAAATGCGGCTTGGGTCAATTGCAATCCGTTCTCCGATCTCCTCGACGATCGCCGCGGAGAGCCCAACGTCGTCGAGCCCGAGGCGCAAGGCTTCACCGCAGCAGGTTCCAGCGTTCCAAGAGGGTATTTCCCCCCAACCCTGAGGCCACGAGACAATGAAGCCAGCCTCTTCTGACTTCTCCAAGAAACCCGACCACGACTTCTGCTGATTAATGTCAGACCCCATACCGTGAAAGTCCACCACAAGCGGTGTTGGGTTACCATCATAGCTTGTCGGCACGTGGACCTCGTAGGAACGGAGCAACCCGTCATATGAGATGGTAAATTGATAGTCTCCAGGAGCCGCTTCTGAATAGCCAAGACCAGGAAAGGAAAGAAACACCCACAAGACGAATACAAAGAAAAGACCTCGAACTGTAGACTCACACCGATTTATTGTCTTCCTTCCATGATACCTCGGATTCACTCGTCCCTCCAAATGGACAAAGCTTTAATGATTGAAACCATGTGACACGATTAGAATGCAAGATCTGTCTTTTGTCAAGAGGAATCCCACACCAGCGAAGATCGACGAATGGAAGAGGGAGGTAACGCTCACTCTGGGAAACCACAGGAACCGTTTAACCCATGACACAGTGTCGGCCAAAATAAAGAGGCAGGTCCGGAAAGACCTGCCTCTTTTTGTGTTCACGTAAGACCGGGAGCGATTGAATTGCTAAAGGACATCAATCTGTGCCATTTTCCCGGCTACGGAGACCCGAACCGACTGCTGCAAACCTATCGGTTGCCAGCCCTTAACCTATTTATTCACGCTTATCTGAGTACCGTAAGGTTCATATCCTGTGTGTTCTCCGTTTGGATACTCTTCTACCGGGGGATCCTCATACTTTTCAGGATAATAATGCTCTACCCAGACTTTGCGCTTTACCCAATGACCGGGATACACCCGGGTCTCGTGGTGTCCCTTGACCCAATATCCATTCTGATAATGGCCGGGAATCCACACACGGACACGTCTCTCAGGAACCCACTCCTTACGGATTTCCCAGTGGCCTGAAGGTTCATAGACGACCGGCGGCGGATAGTAGTAACCATGCTTTTTGTAAGCCTTATGGGGAGGGATAACCGGTGAGAACTGACCATGCTCAAAGAGGTTATAGAGGGTTACCGCTCCCAGCCCAATCGCAAACCCCTGCCAGCGTCCTCGACCCAGGTCTCCTGCAAATGAGACTGACGAGAAGGCAAACAACATGACCACAACCAATCCGATGACAATCGATCTTTTCATCATTGATCACCCCCTTGTAGGGCAATTATTCGTTTTTGGTGATAAACGGGTTCTTGTTTCAGAATCCCTCAACTTCATTCAATCGAGGAGCAAGGGGTATGCCAAAGGAGGGATTCTATGGAACTCATTGATGTTACATAATAATTTGATTCAAGACGATTTCAGATGGTCTTTTCTTTCTCGGCTTGTTTCGACAGAATTGTCGAGATCGATTTCTAAGTTTGCTTTGCGATTCAACAGGTTATGGATAATTCGACAGAGTTTGACAACCTCGACGATTTTGTCGAACGGGTCGGCATAGAGGCACAAAATGGACAAATCTTGGTTAAGCCGATGGTTGTATTCCCATGAACGGTAGGCCTATGGGATCTGTGGTGTTGGGCTTATCTCGTCAAAGACCTCAATCTCTGAGATATACCGTTTCAGGCTTTCCGTGATGTCAGGGATCTGGGCGGAAAGGTTTATGATTTGAAGTCTTCCCCTCAGTTGCCTGAGCTTGTTGTAATTCTCCACAAACATCAGGTGGATGGCCTTCATGGAGAAAAACTCGATCCCCGTGAAATCGATTACCAATTTATCCTGGATCCATTCGGTGGTCTCTTTGATCCTGTTGATGAATTCCTCAGCTGCCTTCCGATCTAAAGAGCCCTCCAGGCGGACGAACAGGGTGTTGAGCCGTTCATTATGGGTGACATGCACATTCAGAACTTCCGTAATTCCTCGAACTGCCATCTGGCCTTTTTCAAAAGCCGAACGGCTAAGCGTAGGAATGAGCGTATGCTTTTCCCGGATGGAAAACGAGGTGTTTAGCCTGTGGATCATCCTGGCAGTCCGCGTGAGGTGAGATTTCGGCTTCCGTCTCGCAACCTCTCTGAAGGCCAGATTGGTTGCCATTCGGGTGAAAAAGCGTTGCTGAGGATGCACCAACCTCTTGATGATCGACCGGAACGAGTAAGTCTCCCTAGAGGCCCAATTGAAGCCGTTTTGCAGGGTTTCCTCTGCCATTAGCTTCGGTCGAAAAACGACTTCGGCGCCTGTGTATTTTTTCCAGCTTTTGTGTAGAATTCGGCCTTCGGCTTTCATGCGGTCATAGAATGGGGTTCCCGGCAGGGGTGTCAGAATGAAGAAGCAGGGAGCTTCGATCTTTGTCTTTTCACAAAAACGAACGGTCCTTTCAAAGACCCCTTCGTCATCATGGTCAAACCCGAAGATCAGGCCAGCCAAAACCATGATGCCATGGTCGTGAATTTTTTTCAGGGAATCTTCGTATTCGTTCACCTTATTAAACGACTTGCGGGCGGCCCGAAGGTTCTGAGAAGAAAGGGACTCTAGCCCTAGAAAGAGCGATACGCATCCGCTTTTGGCGGCCAATTTCAGGAGCTCGCTGTCTCTGGCAATGGTGAGGCTCGACTGCCCGGCCCACTGTTTCTTCAGAGGAGTGAGTTTTGTGAAAAGCTCTTTGGCATAGCGCGGGTTTCCCGTGATGTTGTCGTCGACGAAAACAATGAGATCTTCTTTCAGCCCCTTCACTTCATTCAGGACCTCGTCCACAGGTCGGCACCGATAGGTGTTCCCAAAAAATTGAGTGACGTAGCAGAAATCGCAGCTGAAGGGGCATCCCCTGGAGGTTTGAACGCAACTCGTGGTCAGGTAGGCTCCCTTTTTCAACAGGTCCAGTCTGGGATGAACCCTAGACTTCATCGAACAGAACCCCCCCTCCCGATAGAAAGGTTCAAGCCTTCCCTTTTTGGCATCGGTCAGAACGTTCTTCCAGACGTTCTCGGCCTCCCCAATGACGACTGCGTCTACGTTTGCCTTGGCTTCCTCGGGTAGAGCCGACGCGTGGGGACCTCCCATCACGACAGGTATTCCCCGATGCCGAAAAGCTTGAGCGATTTCATAGGCTCTTTGCGCATGGATGGTCATTCCCGTGATTCCCACAAGATCGACATCTTCTTCAAAGTCGATAGGTTCCACGTTTTCGTCCGTGATGGCCACCTCCATCTCCTCAGGTGTCAGGGCCGCTAAGGTGGTGAGGCTTAAGTGGGCGAACCACAGGGTCTTTAGCTCCCTCCGAGAATGGCGCAAGAGAGACTCTTCAGAAGCAGGATCAATCAGTCTGATTTTCAAGGTCCTATCCTTTCTTTGTGGGGGAATCCTTAACCATGCCATAAAGCCGACAGAAGTTTCCAGTCCCTTTATTTTTTGAGTGAACCCATTGAAGCGGCAAGTACCACCCAGGTGGTCACAGATAATAGTAGAATAGCAAGTAAGGCGACCTTACCCGGATGACAAGAGATTCAACTATATCCACATATGCCTACGAGTTCAAGGAAAAAGTTAAAGGAATTCCCCGATTTCCGAAAGGACATGTCTCACAAGCTACAGATTTCTTGGGCTGTTTCCGAAGTTCTCAAGTGGGAGCGAAAAGACAAGGGGTGCCACCCAAAACGGCATGCTCAGAACATCGAAAAGTCGCAAAAAAGCCAGCATCTCAAAAATAGGGGGCTTTTCTCTGAAACTTTACCCTCGGGGTCTTTCGGCGAGTGTGATCTGAAGGTTTAGAAATTTCCCCTCTCGCAAAATCCTCAAGGTGAGACTTTCTCCAGGCCGATGGTCTCGGATTCTCCGGATGAGTTCATCAGAGGAGGCCACTTTTTGTCCATCGACCTCTACGATCACGTCTCCTCCCACCAAGATGCGGGAATTGCCCACCAGAATTTGTCGTTTCCCTCCTCGAAGACCGGCCCGTTCAGCAGGGCTGCCTTGCACGACTTCAGCAACAACTGCTCCTCTCTCGACTTTGAGACCTAGAGCTTTCGAGAACTCTGGGATCAGAGGATAGACCGAGGCA
>JABAOC010021251.1_pt2 | contig 13298 bp, 10 predicted proteins | sample 7062161 | NCBI WGS metagenome assembly JABAOC01 (sample SAMN14538625, study PRJNA623070) | marine sediment metagenome | biome: marine biome [ENVO:00000428]; feature: marine pelagic biome [ENVO:01000023]; material: deep marine sediment [ENVO:00002113] | place: India: Gulf of Khambhat ... | reverse complement strand
CAAAGATTTTCACAGGAATAGTGGAAAAAACAAGAATAGGCTCCTTCCGTTTTGAGGTTGACATCCCATTTCAATTTCAATATAGTGCTGATAAATTTGAAATCCATTGCATCGAATAGTGGCTATTCTTTCTTTATTACCTATCTTTCAAGGCAAACGCTTCATGTTTATGAAAAATATTCTTTAGGTGTGAACATTCTGGGGATAAAAAGGAGGGGATATCACAAGAGTTTCACAAGAAATCGGAAGAAAGCCGGAAGGAATCGGATACAAAATACTCAGGATTGTCACAGTCATACATCCTGGAGAAGCCCTCACAGCTTTTTTACTGACTTTATACAGCTTTCTGCTCTTTTTGGCCTACTACATCATCAAACCAGTCAGAGATGCTTTAATGCTGGATTCATGGCCGGCCGAAACCAAGAGTTATCTCTCCGCCGCTATAGCTGTTCTGCTCATATTCGTGGTTAAAATATTCAGTCGTATAGCTTCCAGAGCCCCCCGTAATAAATTGATCACCTGGGTCACACTCTTTTTTATTAGCAATTTGGGAATCTTTTACATCCTGTATCTCTCAGGTGTTGGGCCGGGGACTATGGGTATTATCTTTTTCATCTGGGCAGGCATTTTTAACTTGATAATTGTGGCTCAATTCTGGGGATTTGCCAATGACTTGTATACCGAGGATGAAGGAAAACGCCTCTTCCCTCTCGTGGCTTTTGGAGCCACGTTTGGAGGCTTTGCAGGAGGCTCAGTGACCGCATGGCTGACCGCTTCTCTGGGGGTATTTGAATTAATGCTGGTCGCAGCCGGTTTCCTGGGAATCTGTATATTCTTGACGCTGATCATCCATAATAGAGAGGTCAAAAGAGCAGCGATTAAAGCCGCTCAAGTCAGCCAGGAATTAGAATCAACAAAAGAAGAACAGGAGAAACCATTAGGAAAAGAAGGCGCCTTTCGACTGGTATTCAGGAGTCATTATCTCCTCTACATTGCTTTTTTTGTTTTGCTGCTGAATTTTGTCAATACCAACGGCGTGTACATGCTCGATACAGTGGCCCAGAATGCTGCGGCTAAAGCCATGGAAACAGGGACAGCAGGCGGTTTAGATCAAGGACAGTACTTGACCACTTTCTTTGCTGGTTTCTATAACATCCAGAATCTCTTCGGCATGTTCGTCCAGCTATTCATCGTCTCCCGTGTCTTCAAATGGTTCGGAGTCAGAGTGGCAATTTTCATCCTGCCAGCACTTGCACTCGGAGGATATTTCTTCGTCAGCCTCGGAGCCACCCTGCTGCTCGTCAAGTGGGTTAAAGCCCTGGAAAACGGGATGGATTATTCTCTGATGAATACAACACGACATTCCCTGTTCCTCATTACGACGAGAGAGGAGAAATACAAAGCTCAAGCGGTTACAAAATCCTTTTTCCACCGGTCAGGCGATGTGCTATCCGCCGCACTCATCTTTTTGGGAACGACATTCCTTGCCTTCAAAGTTGAAAATTTCGCTATGGTCAATTTTGTCCTGGTTCTCATCTGGATTTTCCTCGGCATTTTGATCTTTCGTGAGCATAAAAAATTATCAGCGGAAAGAATAGAGCAGCAGATGAAACAGACTGAATCAACCTAAACAGCCCAATAAACAAGGCAGACATCACATACATCAAGAAATACGAGATATGTCAGAAGGTCTGGGCAGGGGAATCAATAGAAACTTCAGGGCATAAAAAATAATGTCAGATAAAAAAATACGTGAATTCATTTATAAAGCTCTTAAAGTCTTTACAGTTATCAGGCCAGGAGAAGGTTCAACCGTCTTTCTATTAGGACTTAATATTTTTCTAATTCTCACTGCATATTCAATTTTGAAACCGGTAAGGACAGCTCTTATATTAACCGGACAGTCAGCAGAAATAGAAACTTATCTTTATGGGGCTATGGCAATTTTGTTTGTTTTTCTCATCAAGATATTCAGCTTTTTATCCTCTAAAGTTCCCCGCCAAATACTTATCACATGCGTGACACTTTTTTTTATTTCTAATCTGATTATATTTTATTTCTTGCATTTGATAGGAACTCCCATAAAAGTATTGAGTATTATTTTTTACATATGGGTCGGCATGTACAATTACATGCTAGTTGCCCAGTTCTGGGGATTTGCAAATGATCTATACACAGAGGAAGCAGGGAAACGTTTATTCCCAATGATAGTAATCGGACAAAATTCTGGAGGTCTCGCAGGAAGTCTTATAACTGCATTTTTAGTAAGGCCATTAGGTGCCTATCAAATGATGCTCGTGACTGGAGGTATCCTCGGAATCTGCGTTGGGCTAACATTTGTCATCCATAGAAGAGAGATTAAAATTAGGAATTCCAAGGGAGCAAAAGTCATTATTGAAAACGAATCGAGAAAAAAAGAACAAGAGAAACCTCTCGAAAAAGGTGGGGGATTTCGTTTGGTTTTTAAAAGCAGATACCTTCTCTATATAGCTCTGCTTATAATGATTCTTAATCTTGTTAACACAACAGGTGAGTACATCAGAAAAGATGTCTTTGACCATGCGGCTGATGAAGCTCTTAAAGAGACTCCAGCTGCGGAAATAGAAGTGGCAAAAACTCAATTTCTCGCTGAATTAGAAGCTGAATTCAATTCTATCGTTAATATTTTTGCCTTACTTATTCAACTATTTCTAGTCTCACGAATATTCAAGTGGTTTGGAGTCAGAGGTGCCCTACTATTCCTTCCTTTTATTGCTCTAGGAGGATATTTCTTTATGGCCTTTGGAGTATCTTTGGTAGTAGTACGATGGGCAAAAGCATTAGAGAATAGCACAGATTACTCTCTCATGAATACAGTCAGGGGAGCTCTTTTTCTCACCACCTCAAGACAAGAAAAATACAAAGCCAAAGCAGCCATAGATACTTTTTTTGTGCGAGCAGGAGATGTTTTAACTGGAATAATTGTTTTTCTTGGTACAACATATTTCGCTTTTAATACAGAGCGATTTGCCAGATTCAATGTTGTTGCGGCAGTAATCTGGATAATCCTTTGTTTCTTGATAATTCGAGAACATAAAAGATTGTCGGAAAAAAGAACAGAATATCAAGTGGATTAACAGTCAAAATTACTTATTCATATCTTAAATCTTCACTTATCTTAAATCTTTAACTCGGATAATCCCTCCTGAATCCTGGGCGATGTACAGATAACCATCATCATCAAGAGCGATTCCTTCCTGGTTGTTGCCAAGAAAGGCGTACTCCTTGACCATTTTCCCGCTCAAAGTGAGTTCTACAAAGATATTATCCGAATCATTGACCACGTTCAGAAAGCCGGTTTTCGGGTCATAATACATGCCTGAAGGATCTTTCAGCTCAAAAGGTAAAACCCGAAGAATCCGCGCTTCAGTTGTTTTCGCCTGGCTTGATTTTATGGGGATCAGGACTTCCATTATACAGGAAGGATCGAACTGGTTGCCCATGTAGAACGTTCCGCCTTCGGGATGGTTCTCATCAGGGATAAAAGTGATGGATTCTATACCATTATCATATTCTTCTTCCTGTTTTTGAAGAAAATTGGGAATGCCCCGGTATTCCCTATTGACAGGAAAAATCCGAGTGACAACTTTCATATCCGGATCAAACTCGAAAATGACGTCATCTCCTTCTACGACTATGTACAAAAAACCTGTCTGAGGATGAACTGTCACACCTTCAAAATCATAATCTTCCGGAAACTTAACACTTGACACAGGTGTTCCATCGGTTTCGATTTCATAAAGTCCCCCTTCATCGCTCACAACGAAAAGAGTCTTCCGGATAGGATGGAAGCAAATGCCTGAGGGCTCGATAATCCCTTGCTGGTCGATGTCTCCGCCGAAACCAGGTTTATCCAGCCATTCATAAGGGAAAGCAATAGTTGGTGACTTTTTCCCTAAAGAACAGGTGATAAATGAAACTATAAAGGCTGAGAGGATGATCATGCATTTTAAAAATAACTTTATTTTCATTATCTGTCCCTCATTCTCATCTCTAATCCTTTGATTAGAGCGAGTGTTTGACTTATTCCAAAACCGTTCTTTCTTTTAAGAAAAAAATTTATACTATTTAAAAAATCCGTGTCAATTGAAATAATTTTTATGATTTGATTTTTTTCAAGAATACAATTATATTAGAAAAAAAACAGAGGGGACAGCATTGGAAAAGGAGAAACAAAAATGAAACGAAAAACCTTACTAGTTCTTTTCTTGCTTCTTCTTATTGGCCAAATCCCTGTGGCAAACGGACAATTCACTCCTGCAGAACTCGCGGAGAGGTCACAATGGGAAGATTTCCTCAAGACTGCTGAAATCATAGAATACACGGATGTCGGCGAAGGTGTAACCAAGCCAATTTGGTTAACTTTAAAAAAGGGAGATGTCACAAGAAAGGGACTCTGGAAAAATCCCAAGGGTATACAGGGGGGTTTTCTTGAAGGGTGGCACTATGAAATCGCGGCTTATGAAATAGATAAGCTTCTCGAACTCAACATGATCCCGCCGACAGTCGAGAGAGAATTCAAAGGAAAAAAAGGATCCCTCCAACTGGCGATTGACAAGCAGTACAGCGAACTCGAAATCTTTGAAGATAAAATCGAATTTCCAAAGGAAAAATCCGACAACAGAAGAAACATGAAATACATAACCCGGGCCTTTGACTGTTTGATCGCCAACGACGACCGCACCCAACAGAACATACTCTACAACACAGACTGGCGAACAATTCTTATCGACCATTCCCGCGCATTCCGGAGCACGAGTGAACACACAAAGAACCTCATGTATGGAAAAAACGGATTGAAAGGAGCGCTGCTCATCAGACGTCTTCCCCGCTCATTTGTGGAAAAGATCAAAGCTTTAACTCTAGAAAATGTTCAAGAAGCCTTGGGCTCTTACCTCAAGAAAAAAGAAATCAAAGCCATACTGATGCGCAAGGAGCTTCTTTTAAAAGAAATCGAAGAGATGATCCAGGAAGTGGGTGAAGATAATTTCCTGTACTGATATTTTTTAAAGAATTACTGAATAAATTTTAACGAAAATCCAACTAAAAGGAGAGGAGAAAAATGAAGAGAACAGCCATTATTCTTTCCGCTTTAATAATCGTTCTTGGATTCAGCGTTCAATCCGTTGCCCAATTCACACCTGAAGAACTGGCAGAGAGAGAAAAATGGGAACAATTCCTTATAGACGCTGACATTGTCAGTGAGGAGCAGATGCAAACTCGGGCAGCCGTCACAAATCCATGGGTGGTTCAGTTGGAGAAAGATGGAGTCCGGAAACAAGCTTTGTGGAAAAACGCACAAGGCCGCATGCGGGGTTTCGTGGAAAACTGGAAATGGGAGATTGCTGCCTACCGTTTGGATAAGCACCTTGGACTAAATATGGTTCCTCCGACTGTTGAGAAAAGATTCCATAACAACCTGGGTTCCTGTCAATTATGGATTTACTCCAAGATGAGCCTCAAGGAAAAATACGAACAGAATATTAAAACTCCCTCGTATAAAGTTTTCCCCTGGAATAGAGCGCTTTACCTGCAGAGAGCCTTTGATAACTTGATCGCCAACGAAGACAGGCACCAGAATCAATACCTCATCACTGATGATTGGAGGATGATCCTCATTGACCATTCACGCTCCTTCCGGACAACAAAAAAATTCACGACAAGACTCATCTACGATGAGAAATACAAAGAAGGCTCACGCATCATGAAGGAGCTTCCCCGGGCATTTGTTGAAAAACTGAAAGCCATGAATCAGGAAGTGATTCGGGAAGTTGTCGGCGAATACCTGACAGACAAAGAAATCGATGCCGTTCTCATGCGGAAAGATCTTATAATCAATTGGATCGAAAACCGGATCAAGGAAGTTGGAGAGGAAAACGTTTTATACGATTAGGAAGAAATTCCAGCTTCTTTCATATTTTTGTAGATAGTGAGGACGTTCTGATCGTCTTCCCTCTTGTAATCAAATCCATCCATTAGGGAGCGGGAAAGAAAAACTCCCAACCCACCTGTTTGTTCTTTTCGGATGCTTTCTTCTATATCCGGAGTTTTTATTTTCCGGGGGTCAAAAGGAACTCCGCTGTCCCTTATTTCAAAAAACATCTTTCCCTCATTGTGCCAGACCTTGATCAAGATCTCCCCAATGCTTTGGGGGTAGGCATAGCGGATGATATTCACGCATATCTCCAGGAGTGCGAGTTCGATCTTGAAGTAATCTTTGTCTGATATTTTCAATTTTTTCAGGTATTTTTTTAAAAAGCTCCGCATCTTGTCGAGCTCGGCTAATTGGCTTTTTAACTTTAAGGTTTTCATTCCGGAATTGCCGCTCCTGCTACCCTCAAAAAAATCTCTCCTTCTTACCCCGTCGTCTCTTTCTTGATTCATACAATTTATACAAAAGAAAAAACGATGTCAAATAGTAAAAAAACCTATCTGAAAAGTTCACTTTCATAGGCAAAAAAAGCAGCCCAGCGGTCGGTTGGATCCAGATCCAAGGCATTGACCAAGTACTCCTTTGCTTGGTTCTTATCCCCGAGAGCGTGGCAGGCCATCGAGGCCCAGAGATAATATTGAGCCCTAACTCTTCGGCTCTGCTGGATGAGATCTTCAGCCCTCACTTTCATCTCTGTGAGCAACCTCTCTGCCTCTCCTGTCTTCCCGAGCTTTCTTAAAGCCAGTGCCTTGTAATATCTATTCATGGAGGCTATTCCTGTTTTTTCTTTCTCCACTTCTCTAAAATACCTCCCTGCGATGTCCCTCTTCCCCAATTCTTCATAACACAAACCGATATAGTAGTTTTCTCTGATGAAAACAGGATGAAAAGGTTTTCCTGTCCCTAAATTTTCCGGATACTCCATGGCCGCAAAATAGTCTTTGAGTGCCTTCTTGGTATCCGCATCTTTCCTGTACGAATGAGCTCTTTTCAAAAGCGCAAGAACATAGACTTCTCTCGCTCGGGTCCATCCTTCCCATGGAAGAAAGGTGTACGTCTTCAGGATTTCCAGTGCGTTGGTGGATTGATCTGTGTCCACAAAATACTGCGCTCTCTTCAGCACATAGTTAAAATTCTTTTTTACTTGTGAAGGGGCTTCCCTGTAGAGCTTTTCTCTCTCTGCCTGTTTCCTGTTCATGGCGTAAAGCTCATCAAGAGTCACATACAGGCGGAAATCGTCAGATGAGTAAGATACGGCCTTCTCAAACATCTTTTCAGCTGTCTGAAAATCATTCCTTTTTTTCCAGTAAATCTCTCCGAGATTCCTGTAGAGCACCGGAAATTCAGGAGAATACAGGGCCGCTTTTTCAAAGCATTCCAGTCCCTCTTCCCATCTGAGCTTTGCGCAGAGAAGACTCCCGAGATAATAGTGCGCTTTCCAATCACCGGGATTATACGCTAAAGCCACTCTGAGCACAGACTCGGTCTCGATTCTGAAAGGGAAGACATAATCCGGACGGCCGGTAGAGGCTTTATTAAAATATTTTTGTGCTATGTCTTTGTCTCCCAGTTTATCATTTAAGTAGCCGAGATAGTAGTCGACGATCGGATACTCTCTCGCTTCATCCTCCTTGCCCCAGAGCATAAGAGTGCGAAGCGCATCATCCAGCAGATTCATCTCCACGTAATCGACCGCTACCTCAAGATAGTATTCCGGGTCAGCCCGGAATAAACCAAGCTCGCTTTCTCCTGTCAGCCACATTTTTTCAAACAGAGCCAAAGGAGAAATCGGGTCCTCGAGCAAAGCCTCTTCGATGAGAATTCCCGCCTCCTTCTCATTATGGAGATGCCTCTCCACGGCAGCCAGCATGATCCTGGCTTTGATATCATCGGGATTGTTCCGGATTGCTTTTTTCAGCAGCACGCCTGCATCCGAATATTTTTTATCTCCGAGCTCCAGTGCCGCAAGGAGATAAGGCGCAAGGTGCCTGTAGGCAGCCCTCCTTGAAACTGTGTAGAGGTCATCCTTTAAGCGCCGCACAATCCCAAGTCTCTTTTTTGAAAGAGCTCTGTAATATCGTGCCGTATGGTCATCTTCGTCTCTTTTGAGGACTTTATCAAAAAAAGCGAGCGCTTCTTCAGCCCTCCCGGTCTTGTAATAGAGTATTCCCAACCATCTCATTGCCTGTACCAATCCTGGGTCCATTTCCAGAGCTTCTTTGAAGTAATTCATGGCGCCTTCAAAGTTCCAGTGTTTAATGGAATAGTACCCTTGGAGAAAGGCTGTTTCTGCTGTTCGGCTCTCGACATCGGAAAAATCCGGCTGGAGCTCCGGAGGAGGGATTTCAGGTTTCTCCGTGGAATAATCGATGATTTTCTGCCCGTTCTTATCCAGGAATTCAAGCCTGTAGATTCCAGTATTATCCTGAACGGGAAGTCTCTTTCTGTAGAAACTTTCAGGAGAAATATCCAGCTTTTCTGAAAAGACCAGATCTTTTTCTCGAAAAAGTCTTATCTCCGCACCCAGGAATCTTCTGGTCGAATTCAATGCAATGAAGACTGATTCTTCTCTTCTCTCCAAATTCACAGCCGCATCAGGGTTCGCTTTGACAAAACCGTGCATCTTCTTCAGCGGGTACCACCACTCCTCCCATTCCTCGAGAAGATGAGGCTCAAAAATCCAGGTGTCTCCCTGGGTCGGGAGTCTCCCGGCTTGGATCTCGATGTATTGGCCGTCTTCATCCGTCAGCAGGTTTTCCCATATCGCACCGCTCGGAGCTGTCCCCCATGTCCAAAACTTCTTACCCGGACTCTCAAACCTCGAGGCGTAATGGGCGGTTCCGTTGTCTTGTTCATAATTGTATGCTCCATTAAAGTCTCCCGGAACTCCGCAAAAATAATCATGAGCATAAGGAGTATTCTTGTACCAAGAGACATCTCTTCCTTCATATATAGGCCAGGGTCTGGGGTTTCGCCTTCCTCCTGCATACGTGTATTCAGCCGGAGGAAACACAACGCGCGTATCCGGCCAGGCATGGGTGGCTGCATTGACCCAGAAATAGCCGTTATTATGAGTCAAGGTTCTGTTGAAGAGTCTGATCTTTGTTTTAAAGTATAACCTGTCGGGAAAGAGAGTGATAAACACCTCCCATTTCATCCTCCTCACCCATTCCTCAGTCCCGACGACACAGGTCACACTGCCATCCGCATTCTTCAAGATTTTGGCATTCACGGGTGAAAAAGTGTTCACCGTATGCCCCAAGGTCGGGAAGTTCCACTCGATCCCCCCGGAGAGCCAGGCCCCTCTCAAGGCCACAAGCCCGGGTTTGATGACGTGATTGTGGTAGATGAAGTCAAAATTATCATTTGTCTTATCGAGAGCCGCGAGGATTCTTCCTCCCAAATCAGGCAAAATGAGCAGTTTTATGTATTCGTTCTCCAGCTCGATCACTCTGTGTGTCTTGACGGTTTTTTCTCGAGTTATCTCTGTCTGCATGGAATAGGGATAAACTCTGAGGTTCCAGAGAGGAGGGTTGGGATCATCAGGCCCCGTTGAGTATGTGGGAATTTTCATCTCAATCTCACGGACAATCACTTCTCCTGAAATCGATAATGATAAAATTCCAAAGGCAATAATAAAAAGAAGGACTTTTCTCATCATTTTCTTCTCCCTTTGGATGGATCCAATCCTCTCTGGCAGTGTTCTGCGCTGATGAACAATAGCCTGAAAAGAGGAATAAACACAGGGTCTTTCAAGAGTGAAATTGAGAAGGTAAAATTTTGCACTGTGTGGCTGAGTATACACCATACTGAGCAAGGAGATAAAGACTGAGGCTTCTCATTTATTGTCTTTTGTCTTCTTGGTGGATAAAAAATACGAAAGGAGCCCTGACATTTGCGAGATTGACAAAATCAGCGTGGAGTCTCAACAGGCATAGTCTTTGTGCTTTCTGTGCTTCCAGTCTGATCCGTAGTCTTTTACCTTATAACTAATTTAAAAACTCTTTTGTACTTCGATATTTTTGACAACGCGTCCTTCTTGTGCTATAAGCTCTTAAGCTCTAAATCCAGGTATGTTCTCCGTCTCAGTGTACTAATAATAATTTGACAATGACCAGAAACCGTCTCAACACCGATCGTTCTGGAGAATTCAGGAAGAGAATGGGCTCTCTTTTTCGATTGCGTCTAACACAGGCTGTCTTTGCGTTCAGCTGGCTCTCTCTTGTTTTCTGGACTCCATCCGCCGCAGAAAGAGTTGAGATAAACACATCTCTTGATTTCTGTACAGATTATGTCTGGAGAGGACTTGTTATCAATGACGAGCCCGTGCTTCAACCTTCATTTACGGCGACTCAAACCATAGGCCGGATAGGCTCCTTTTCCTTCAACATATGGGGAAATTTTGACTTCACCGATTACTACGGAACAAAAAACGAATTTTCTGAAATTGACCTGATCGCCTCTTACGCCCTCCCTTCCGGTCCTCTTGGATTGGAAGTGGGGTTTATTCACTACTCATTCCCTTCGACGACCGACAGCGCCACAACTGAAGTGTATATCACTGCTGGCTATGAATCCGAAGACATTCCACTGGCCTTTTCTTTCAGTGCTTTTTATGATCTCGATGAAATCGACGGTTTCTATTTATCCGGAAAAATCTCCTCTCTCATCCCTGTCACTCCTCAACTGAGCCTGGAGCTTACGCTTTCGGCAGGATACGCTAATTCGGATTATAACCTGGGATATTTCAATGTATCTGACTCATCTCTTGTTGACAGCGTTGTATCCGCAGCCCTGAACTACAAGGTTTCGGATCTATTTTCTCTTTCAGTATACGGACAGTATATGTCTCTTCTGGACAGCACCTTGAAAGATACAGTCCCGATAAACAGCAGGGATATGCTTTCTGGATGCTTAAGCCTTGAATTTGATTTTTAAAGTCCCACCAGAAAAGTGAGCCAATTGAGTAAATCTGGATTGAATATTATTTTTCGGCGACTCCGAATAACTGAACTCGGCTGTTATCTCTTTCGACAACATAGACATAGCCTCTTGCGTCAACAGTAATGGAGATGGGATTCATCATTTGACCCTGCCCTGTTCCCGTGCTTCCCCAGCTTGCGACCAAATTTCCGTTTTCATCATATTTCTGAATCCTGTTGTTGCCTGAATCGGCAATGTAGATAAAATTGTCTTTATCCACGTACATCCCCAGAGGACTGCTGAATGCACCTTCCGTTGAACCTGGTTTTCCCCATTTAGCCACAAATGTTCCTTCAGACGTAAACTTCTGGACTCGATTTCTATCCAGAACATAAACTTCGTTCTTTTGATTCACTGCAACCGCTTTGGGATAAACAAAATCGCCATCCGAAGCACCACGCCTTCCCCACATTCGGATGAATTCACCGTTAGCATTGTATTTTTTGACACGGCTGTTCCCTGAATCAACCACATAGACATTACCCTGGCTATCAGTGGCGATGCCCAAAGGGATGTTAAAATTGTCTCTCTGCGCTCCCATTTCTCCCCATTGCGTTTTATACTTTCCGTCTTTATCAAACTTAAATACACAGTGACTCTTTGTATCTGTCACAAAGACGTTGCCTTGATTATCAACAGCTATCCCGCCTGGAGCTTTAACGGCTTTAAATTCTCTCCCCGTATCGGCCCAACTATTATCAAATTTCCAGTCTGAGGTTATTCTCTGTACTTTCCTCGCCCCCTCACTGGCAACAAACACATTGTTCTGACTATCCACTGCCACCCCTGCAGCATTCTTAAAAATCTGACTCAAGGGGCCACCCCATTTGTGAACATATTGGTAATTAACCGGTGTCAAGGCAACAGCAAGAGGTAAAGCTCCCTCTCCTATCTGAATCTCTATTTCTCCTTCCCATTCTGAATAGTTATCTTTGACAATCTTTACCGTGTGCTTCCCGAAAGAAACGTAAGACAATACACAATTGGTCACTTTATTTGTATCCACGCCATCCAGAAAGACTCGAGCGCCCACAGGAGAGGAGGTGACCTCCACATCCCTCCCGGCTCTTTCCAATGTATATTCTTTTGCAAAAGGAGTGTAAGGGATGAAAAATTTATCCGTGATTGTCTTATATCCCTCTTTCGTTATTTCTAAAGAGACTTCCGGAGAAGTGGTTCTGTAGATTTCAGGAGATTCACCGATTTCCTGCCCGTTTATCTTTATCTTCGCTTCTTTAGGTGTCGTTGAAATCTCGAGTGAATATTCAGTGACCAATCCTCTGAATTCTTTATCCGCCTGGTCAGTGAGACTGACAATTCTCGGATCAGGATTGAGTCGGACAATTGTCCTGGCGTAGTTATAATCCACTTCGTACATATTCCTGAATTCTCTCAAAGCAGACAACGAATCGTTTTTGCTCGCGTAAGCCACTCCCTTCCAGTAAAAAATCTCTGTAGCGAGTTCCAGCTGTTTCCTATGATCCGTGACTGTGAAAGCTTTAGCGATCAACGGTTCCAATGAGGTGATGGCTTCATCATAATTTTTCTCCTGGCTGATCATCCTCGTGCAATCGTTCATCTTCAATCCGATTTCTGCGACAATCTCGGCCTGTGTCACCACAGGCATGCCTGGAGCTCCTCCTCCGCTTCCGACATCGCCAGTCACTTCCTCGACGTTGGTGCTGTAAATCCAACCTGAGTTTCCTTGGTAAGTGACCTTATACCAGCTTCCTTCCTTACTTCCAGCATCCAAGATTGTGTTTAACGGAACTCTGATTAGAGTCCTTCCCCCGATCGAACGCGTCGCTTTTATACTGGCATTATCCAAAATGACTTTGACCTTTAGTTGAGCTGCCTCAAGGGCAACAAGAAGGAGAAAAAGAAGAAATACACTCGTTAAAACTGTGCCTCTTCTGAGTTTCTTCTGTTCCATCCTATCCCTCCTCTAAGACACAGTGAAAATTTTAATGACTTCGTTATCTAGCCGATTATCTTTCTCGTTTTTCTTCTTTAATGATTTTCCAGGTGTCTCCCTGTTTTTCCATGGTCCAGATAATTTCGCCCTCAAAAATCCTTTCCCTCTGGCCGGTTTGCTTACTGACCGCAGATGAGAAATTAAAGAATTTGACTACTGCGGTCTTTCTATCTTTGAAATCAATCGATTTACTGGAGTCATCCACTGCAGATTGTATCTCGTCAAAATTATTGAAAATCCACCTCAAATCGGGTATTTTGAGGTCTCTGAGAGCGGAAGAACCGATATAAAAATCGAATACTTCAAGCGCCCCACTCTCCTCGGCTTTCCTGATTGTTTCCAAAATTGACAAAATTTCCTTTTTCGCAC
>JABAOC010000840.1_pt3 | contig 13304 bp, 10 predicted proteins | sample 7062161 | NCBI WGS metagenome assembly JABAOC01 (sample SAMN14538625, study PRJNA623070) | marine sediment metagenome | biome: marine biome [ENVO:00000428]; feature: marine pelagic biome [ENVO:01000023]; material: deep marine sediment [ENVO:00002113] | place: India: Gulf of Khambhat ... | reverse complement strand
TATTATCGGGATATAAACATCCTTCAGGGGGTCTCGACTAAGGCCGAAGGGGCCCAAATCACCAGTATCATCGGGCCGAATGGTGTGGGCAAGTCCACACTCTTAAAAGCAATCTACGGATTCCTCAAGCCGAACAAAGGGAGGATCCTTTACAATGATGAGAATATAGCCGGGATGGACCCCTACACCGCCCCAAACAAGGGACTGGCTTACATTCCTCAGAGGAGAAACGTCTTCCCATATCTCTCAGTGGAGGAGAATATGGAGATGGGGGCATGGACCTTCAAGCGGGATAAGCCCCGGATCAGGCAGAAGTTGGAAGAGAATTATGAGCGGTTTCCCAATCTTGCAGCCAAACGGAGGACAAAGGCCGACCACTTGAGCGGAGGGGAGCAGCGGATGGTTGAGCTGGGACGGGCGCTGATGGCCGATCCACGGCTCTTACTTGTCGATGAACCGACAGCGGGACTGGCTCCGATATTCGCCAAGGAGATTCGCAACAGGCTGGAGGAGCTGAAGGGGGAAGGGAAGGCGATCGTCTTGGTAGAACAGAACATCCGCGAAGCCATTGGGATAGCGGATTATGTGTATGTTCTTGACCTGGGCAGAAACAAGGCTGAGGGCTCTCAAGAAGAGTTCGCAACCGATCTGAAAGACCTCGTAAAGGACTGGCTATTTTAACGCCGCTAAAAGGGCAGGGCTTCGAGAAAAGTTTCGTAATCTTTCTTGAAGATCTCGCTCCTGAGATCGATTGCCCTCTCGGCCAAATTGTACATGACAAATAAGTAGTTTTGTTCACCGAAATCGAGGGTCAGGGCGATATGTGAGAGAACCCGCGCAATCCCACATTCGCTGAAGCCGGTGAATTCATCCGGGTGTTTGCTGAAATACTCATACTCTTTTTGGTTATATTCCCAAAGGTCGAGGGCCCAGAGGTCCACGACGTCTGATTCACTCGCCCTTCGACTCAATTCCAGAGATCTGTAAATCCGTTGAAGGAGATTGAGAAACCCCGGATCTTTTGGCTCAATCTTTTCAGCAGCCTCGAGCCGAAAGATGAGATGCGGGCTTTCATCCTGAACAAAGAGAGACAGGGATCGGATGCGGTCAATTGTCGCAGCAAGGGGTGCCTTCACGGGGTCCTCGAGTTGTTTTGATCTATTTTGGCATTTCTGACTGGAATTTGCAAAGCGCCTCCTTTCCCTTCCTTTTGTCGGACCAATAGCCGAGCAACCAGGCCAAGCTCGGCTGCCGCCATGGCATCGGCGACAGTGGAAGCCGTTCCAGCCCCGTTAAAGTCATTCATGAAGTCAAGAGTTTTCGATAACTGGAGTTTCCCCATTTTTGAGGGAACCTGCTGTCTCTGAGCGACGTTTGCAGGGGAATGGGGGCAGCACTGCCCGGGCCGTTCCCAAATGTTTTTGGAACACTCTGGTCATGGCTTTGCACCAGTACTTAGCCAGAAAGTGGGAAAGGAAGCTCTGAGCGCGAATTAAGATTTTTTCGCTTACAATCCTTAGCGAGNNCAACTGTCTGATCCGCCGCAGGCGGAGAGTTTTGGATTTGCAGTGGAGCCGAGCTTTAGAATTGTCGAAAAAAGGTTTTGAGCAGCGAAGAGCGCTCCTTTTCCACTTTCATCGGACAAAAGTCGAGAAAAGGGATTTGGGCAACAGCTCGTTCCCACCTGACCCGCCAACGGCGCGAGAGAGGGTCACCGCGTGAGCTTGGGAGCGAAAGGATAGTAGGTTCCCACCTGAGAACTCGAAAATATTCAAAGAAATCTGTAACTTGTAAGACATGTCCTTCGGGAAATGGAGAAACTCCTCCTTTTGATAAGGCTTGGATATTCCTCCTTGGAATGACGCGTTCTTTCTCGGCAGGATGATTTGTGGCTTTTGCTATTATGTGCTAAAAAAAAGCAGTCTGAAAAGCAAGGTTTTCGCCCGGTGAAAAGGAATTTCGTAGAAGATGTTGTACTCGACGTCAAAAACCTGAGGACCTTCTTTTACACATACGAAGGCGTAGCCAAGGCAGTTGATGGGGTCAGCTATTCTCTAGGTGCAGGGGAGCCTCTTGGAATTGTGGGTGAGTCTGGCTGCGGTAAGAGTGTCTCCGCTCTTTCCGTACTGCGGCTGATCCCTGATCCTCCTGGACGAGTCGTGGACGGAGAGGTTTTCTTCAAGGAGACGAATCTGCTAGAGCTCTCTTACGAGGAAATGCGCCAGATTCGAGGAAACCGGATTTCCATGATCTTTCAGGAACCCATGACCTCTCTTAATCCTGTCTTCACCGTGGGAGACCAGGTCGGTGAGGCTTTTCGCCTCCATCAGGGGCTCGACCGTAAGGGAGCCCTTGAAAAAAGTATTGAGATGCTGCGCCTTGTGAACATCCCGAGCCCAGAAAAGTGTGTCGATCGTCATCCCCATGAGCTGAGCGGAGGGATGCGTCAGCGAGCCATGATTGCCATGGCCCTCGCCTGCAACCCTGAAATCCTGATTGCCGACGAGCCTACGACAGCGCTCGATGTCACAATTCAGGCACAGATTATTGATCTCATGCTCCAATTGAAGGAAGAGCTCGGAATGGCTATTGTCTTAATTACCCATGATCTTGGGATCATCGCGGAAACGGTGAAAAGGGTGATTGTCATGTATGCTGGCAAGATCGTCGAGGAGGCACCAACTCGAACCATCTTCAAAGCCCCTCTTCACCCCTATACCCAGGGGTTGCTGCGATCGATTCCACGGCTGGGAGACAAGGTGAGGTCTGGAAAGCTTCGCCTCGAGGAGATCCCCGGCGTTGTCCCATCTCTCTACGAACTTTCCGAGGGATGCAAGTTCTCTACACGGTGTCGCTACAAGACAGAAGTTTGTGAAAAAGAAGAGCCTGAGTTGGAAGAGATCGAAAAGGGTCACCTCTGCCGGTGTTGGCTGACGCCTGGGAAAAGCTAGGATTCAATCAATGGCTGAGCGGCTCCTCGAAATTGAAAACCTAAAAAAGTACTTTCCCATTAGGAGTGGGATCTTTCAAAAGACCGTTGGCTTTGTGCATGCTGTGGATGGAGTCAGCTTTTTCCTCAACCGGGGTGAGAGCCTGGGTCTTGTAGGGGAGAGTGGGTGCGGTAAATCCACCACGGCCAGGGCCATTCTGAGACTCATCGAGCCTACGGCGGGTAGGATTCTGTTCGAAGGCACCGATGTTCGACAGTTGGAAGACAGGGAGCTTCGCAATCTAAGGCGGGATATGCAGATTGTTTTCCAGGATCCTTATGCGTCATTGGATCCGAGGAGAACCGTAGGTCAGACCATCGGGGAACCCTTAGACGTTTTTGCTGCGTACTCGAACAAAACCGAAAAAGGAGAGAGAATTGCCTACCTGTTAGAGAAGGTCGGTCTTCAGCCTGAGCACGCGTGGCGATATCCCCATGAATTCAGCGGCGGTCAAAGGCAGAGAATCGGCATTGCCCGCGCGTTGGCTCTAAACCCGAAACTTATCATTGGTGATGAGCCGGTTTCGGCTCTCGACGTTTCGATCCAGGCCCAGATTATCAATCTCTTGGAAGACATTCAGAAGGATTTCGACCTCTCATACATTATTATCGCCCATGACCTGGCAGTGGTGGAGCACGTCTGTGATCGGATTGCTGTGATGTATCTCGGAAGAATCGTCGAGTCTGCTTCAGATGTTGAGCTGTATACGAACCCCAAACACCCCTATACCCAGGCCCTCCTTTCGGCCGTGCCTGAACCAGACCCTGATGTCAAAAAGGAACGGGTCATTCTGACGGGAGATGTTCCGTCTCCGAGCAACCCTCCTCCTGGTTGCCACTTCCATACCCGCTGTTCGGCCAGAGAGGAGATCTGCGCAACCCGTGTCCCACAGCTGGTGGATATCGCTGGCGACCACTACGTTGCCTGTCACCTCATATCTCCTGCTTCGTAATTGTCTTTCGTGCACAGTAAACCCCAAGGACAAATTTGCAGCGAAGGTGCTCCTCAGCCAAGTTGTATTTGTTCACCACGGAGCCGCAGAGAACGCAGAGGCTTCTGTCTTTTTTGCCCATCGGGAGCCGGCGATGGGCAAAAACAACGCAGCCCTTCGGGGAGTGGTTACGACTCCTGTCTGAAAGGCTGATGCTTTTCCTTTGCCGCCCTCTCCCGGCAAACGAAAAAGTCCAATCTCTGTGCTCTCTGTGACTCTGCGGTGGGACTAACAACCTGCTCAGCCACGGAGTTTTGGATCGGCAATGTCTCTTAACCCGTCTGCAATGAGGTTAAATGAGAAAACGGTGAGGAATATAGCTAAGCCGGGAAACATGGAGAGCCAAGGAGCATTGGTGAGTTGATCAAGACCTGCACGAATCATGGAACCCCAACTTGGTGTCGGAGGTCTGACTCCGAGACCGATGAAACTGAGGCTTGCTTCCACGATGATCGCTGTAGCGATCCACAGAGTGCCCATGACCAGAATGTCTCCGAAAATATTGGGAAGCACGTGGAGAATAATAATCTTGGTATCACTCTGTCCAACGGCCCTTGCCGCTTCGATATAGGGCATTTCTTTGAGGGAGAGTGTCGATCCCCGAGCCAAGCGTGCGATTCGGGGGGTGAGTGCCACGCCGATGGCGAGAATGATCTTCAACAGTCCAGGTCCCATGATGGCCAGGATAAGGAGACCAAAGATGACGATGGGAAAGGACATGAAAATGTCATTGAATCGAGATACCGCACTATCCACCCTTCCCCCCTTATATCCCGCAATGACACCCAGGGGGATGCCGAAAACCATACTGAACAAAACCGAGGCGATGCCCACTACCAGAGAGACCCTGGATCCCCAGAGGATTCGTGAGAATTCATCTCTGCCGTATCCGTCGGTGCCACACAAATAGGTGAACGAAGGGGGAAAATACTGAAGTTTGACGTTCTGCTCGATCGGGTTATAGGGAGAAATCCATGGCGCCAGGATTGCCAGAGACACGATTAGGGCCGCCATGAATGCCCCGACAATCGAGGTTTTGTTCCGCTTGAACGTGTAGAGAATAAGACCTTTTCGGGTGGCTTGGGCCATACTTCGAACTCGCACCTAATGATATTCAATCCGTGGGTCGATCAGGCTGTACAATATGTCTGTTAACAGGTTGAGTAGAAAAACAGCTGCCGAAAATATGACAATCACCATCTGGAGGGTCATGTAGTCCCGATCCTTGACTGCAAAAACCATCATTTTTCCCAGTCCCGGGCGGCTGTAGACGATCTCAGTAAGAACAGATCCACCCATCAGAATACCGGCATAGAGTCCAATGACGGTGGTCGTGGGGATGAGTGCATTTCTCAGGGCATGCTTGTAAACGACCATTCTTTCACTGACCCCTTTGGCTCTTGCCGTTCTCACATAGTCCTCCCCAACGACGTTAAGCATAGAGGAGCGGGTCATTCGACTGATAAAAGCTGTCATGATGATTCCAAGGGTGAAGGCGGGGAGGACGAGGTGATACAGTCGACTGCTCAAATCACTTAGGTCTCCCCCACCAATCACCGGGAATAGATCCAGTTTTACAGCGAAAAGGTACATGAGGAGAATGCCCAGATAGAATTCGGGCATAGAAATCCCTATCAATGAGCCGACTCTTCCAAAGTAATCTGGCATCTCATTTCTTCGCAGGGCAGTAAAAATACCGATGGGAACCCCCATGAGGATACCCAAAACCAAACCGGCCAGGGTTAAATCAATCGTATAGGGGAGGGCCTGCGCTATTTCTTTTACTACCGGCCGCTGGGTGATAAGTGATTTTCCCAGTCTGCCCTGGCACAAATCTGCCAGAAAGGTCACATACTGGACCATGATGGGCCTGTCTAGGCCCATCTGATGCTCCAGTACCCGGATCTGCTCCTCGCTCGCGTACGTTCCGAGAGCTGCCACGGCAGGGCCCCCTGGAACAATTCGAATCAGAAAGAAGACGACGGTGACGACAGCCCATAGGGTGGGAATGATCAAGAGGGTCCTTCGAATTGTATACTGGAACATGGTTTTTCAACGGAAGTCGAGGACGGGGGGCATGTTGCCTAGCCCCCCCGTCCCGGATCTTGCAGATTCACTTTTCCAAGATTCGGGTGTTCCACTTGATGGTGTCGACTAGCGTCAAGGTCGACTTCATTTCGTACCCGAGATCCACAGAATCCTTCCTGGCAAACACGAATTTGGTTACGCAGAGAGGATAGGCGACTGCATCCTCGAGGATCTTCCTCTGCGCACTGGCCCACAGGGCTTTTTGCTTCTCCATTTGGGTTTCCCCTCTTGCTTGCTCGATCAGATCATCGATCTTGTCGTAGTGAGAGAAGTTGGTGATCGCTGTGGGTGTTGCCACGATTGATTTGGAGTGGTAAAACTGGGTCAAGATGGAATCAGCAACGGGAAAACGGGCACACACATAGAGAACCATGGGGTTGACGTCTTTTCGGATCTGCGAATGGTAAGCACTGTGCGCGATCACATCCATTTTCATATCGACACCGATTCTTCTCAACTGTGCCTGGATCTGTTCCATCGGCCGCCTGTAATCGGACATCTCTGTAATCACCTTGGTGAGACCGAAGCCCTTCTCGAGTCCGGCCTCTTTCAGAAGCGCCTTCGCCTTTTCAGGGTCATGCCTGTACAGGGGCAAGTCGGTGGTACCTCCCAGATAGCTTGTGGGGATGGGTGAGACGAGAGGCTCGGTCACGTCCTTTCCAAGAAAATCCATCAACTCTTCTCGATTGATGGCGTAGGCGAGTGCCTTTCTCACCCGGATGTCATCGAGGGGTTTCTTGCTTGTGTTGAAATGGATGGTCAGGGTCTCTCCTGGTCCGAAGATGTCAATAATGGTCCCAGGCACTTTGCCCATTTTGTCGACCCAGGCCTGCTCTCTTTCACCCTCACAGATATCAATCTCGCCCTTGCGAAAGGCCATCTCCCGACTACTCGCATCGGGCATAAACCAGAACTCGACCTTATCGAGGAGCGGTCTGCCTCTGAAATAATCTTCGTGCCTGACCTCGACGAGTTTCTGCTTTGGGACATACTCATCGAGCATAAAGGGTCCCGTGCCAATGGGGTTGGTCTTGAATTTTTCAAGACCCATCTCCTCCACTGCTTTTTTTGAGACGATGTATCCACCATGGTAGTCGGTCAGTAGCCCGAGAACCGAGGGGATCTTTTCTCTAAAGGTGAGGCGCACCGTGTATTTGTCGATAACCTCGACCTTTTCCAATGCATCAAAATCCTTGGCAAATCCAGACGTATCCTTGTTTGCGGCCTTGTCCAAGGAGAACTTCACGTCCTCAGCGGTAAGCTCCCCATAGCCCTTATGAAATTGGACTCCTTTCCGAAGGTAGAAGGTCCAAACCAACCCGTCAGGTGAAATGTTCCACCCCTCTGCCAAGTCGGGTTGAATCTTTTCCGGATCGATATCCCCTGGCTTGAATCGGACAAGGGCATTAAACATCGGGTCGATACAGGCATAGTCGATGGTCGTCGTTCCATAGTGGGGATCGATCGACCGAATGTCTGAGGCCTTTAAAGCGACCCGTACCACCTGCTCTTGCGCATCCGCAGGCGCCGAGAGAATCGCTCCAATGAGTAGGAAAACCATCGTGAAGACAGTGACATATCGTAATTTCATTGCTCATACCTCCTTCCTGAAATCTACACTAGTTCCCATCATATACTGCGAAGCGATCACCCCCTTTCTCGCTCGCTAAGGAACCAAAAACCACCTTCCCTCCCCCTAATCCGATTATTGTAGAATCCGATTTTTTTGTCAAGAAAAACGGGCCTCCCCTTTAAGCCATCGCGTCGAACGTTTCCGCGACGGAAGCCTAGTGCCCGTACTCATTCAATCCATGAGATGAACGTCTCGTGTGAGTTTTGGACAATCTCTGCTTTTGACATCTTATGAAATGAGGAGCGATGGAAAGGTTATCTCCCGTGGATTCTTCTGAATCCAGTCCTCCAACTCTCGATGAGCGAGTAAAGGGTAGGCACGACGCCCAATGTCAGGACCGTGGCAACGGCTAATCCGAAAATGACAGCTACGGCCATAGGTCCCCACCACTGGCTGCTTTCACCGCCGATATCCCACCGGAGCCGGATGAAATCAAAACTAACGCCGGTGGCCATCGGAATGAGACCGAGGATCGTTGTGATGGCCGTGAGCATAACTGGCCTAAACCGCACCGTACAGGCCCTAATCAAGGCCTCTCTAATTGCCAACCCGCGGTTTCGCAACTGACCGATATAGTCGATGAGCACAATGGCATTATTCACCACCACACCGGCCAGACTGATCACACCAATGCCGGTCATGAGAATGCCAAACGGAAGACCTGTGATGAGGAGCCCCAAGAAGACGCCTATCAGAGAGAGGAGCACGGAGGTCATGATAATCAGCGGAAGGCTAATGGAGTTGAACTGGGTGATGAGAACCAGAGCGATGAGAAAGATGGCTGCCACGAAGGCCTTACTCAGAAAGATTTTGGATTTTTCCTGTTCCTCTTCCTGTCCAGTGTAGGAAATGGCGTATCCCCGGGTAAGATCGCGACCGGATAGTCTCTGTCTGATCTCGCCCAGTATGTCGTTTGCCAGCCGTCCCGTCACCTCGGATTGCACAGTCACCACTCGCTTCTGGTCGATTCGATTGATCGACCCCAACCCGCTCGAAACAAAGACCCTGGCAACACTGGTCAGAGGAATAGGACGTCCCTGGCTGTCCGAGATGGTTAACCTCTCGATATCCGAAATACTCTGGCGGTCCTTTTCCGGAAGTCTGGCGATGATATCGATTTCCTCGTCCAAAACTCGGTAAACCCCAGCCTTAATCCCGTTAATCGCCGCCTTCACGGTATTGGCGATGGTGAAAGTGTCTAATCCCAGGAGAGACGCCTTTTCCTTGTCAATCTCGACCCGAATCTCTGGCTTGCCCAAAACGTAGTCGTCTCTCAAATCCACGATGCCAGGAATGTCCTTGATTCTCTCTTTCACCTCTCTGGCGAGTATGCCGAGTGTTTCGAAATCCTCTCCCGAGATCTCCAGATTGACCGGAGGACCAGTCGGGGGACCATGCTCCTCTTCCTTTATGGTGACTTCAGCGCCCACGATCGACCGAAAGGTCCGTCTGGCCTCCTTGATGATCTCGGAGGACTTCACCTCCCGATCTCTGGCATCCACGAAGTCGATTGAGACCCTGCTCATATGAGTGCCGCCGCCGCCTTGGCCCAGAGATCCACCCGCGCCCACGGTTGCAATGACGTATTGGATATCGGCATAGGGGTTCAACTCTTTTTCGATGGTTTTGACCAGCTCGTTTGACGCATCCAGATTGGTCCCTTCAGGCGCTTTAACGGTCACGAACGCCCTGTTGGGCTCAACACGCGGGAAAAACTCCACACCCTTTCCCCATGATCCGAAGGCAACGATTGCGAAAATGAGGATGACAAAGGCCAGGATCAAAACCCACAGGCGATGCCTCAGGGCCCAGCGAAGAAACCCTTCATAGGCCCGTATCACTCGGGGGGGATTTCGTCTTCGACTATATGGGTTTCCCACTTTGAGGAAAACCGCGCAGAAAGTTGGATTGACCACCAGGGCGACAAAAAGAGAAGCAGAAAGAGCAATAATCAGAGTTCTCGGGAGATAGCTCATGAATTCTCCCATGATTCCCGGCCAGAAAAGCATAGGAAAGAAAGCACAGAGGGTGGTGAGAGTCGAGGTGATAACGGGCCAGGCCACCTCGGAGGTGCCGGTGAGAGATGCCGGGATTCGGTCCTCTCCCTCCTGCATGTGACGGTAGATGTTTTCCACAATAACAATGCCGTTGTCGACGAGCATACCCAGGGCCAGAATCAGGCTAAAAAGGACGACCATGTTGAGCGTGATACCGAGGCCCTGGAGAACCCCAAAGGAAATCAGCATGGAAAGGGGGATGGCCATCGCCACAAACACGGCGCTTAAGCCCCCGATGAAGGAAAAAATCACGGCCAATACGAGAACCAGCCCGGAAAGAATGTTGTTCTGGAGATCGTTCAACATGATTCGAATGTCTTTCGACAGGTCAGAGGTGATCGCCAACGTAACCCCTGCCGGGACGCTGGCCTGGAAATCCTTGAGGATGTCCTTAATCGTATCGGTAATACGGATCACGTTTTCTCCAGATCGTTTCTGAATGGAGAGAGTCACGCTCTCCTTATCGTTAAACCGCGAATGGCTCGTTCTCTCCTTGAATCCGTCGATGATTCGGGCTACATCACGCAAGTAGACGGGTTTTCCGTCTCTGACGAAGACGACGAGGTTTTGGATTTCCAGAGGTGACTTGAAATCTCCCGGGACTCTGAGGAGGTATTTCCCTGTCCCAATGTCGAGGCTTCCGCCGGGAAGGTTGATGTTACCTCGTTCGACGGCTTCGATAATCCGACTGAAAGGAATGTTGTAAGCGGCGACTCGATCGATATCAAACTCGACCCGGATCTCCCGCTCCAACCCGCCTGTGATAGAGGCATCAAGGACTCCCGGAATGGCCTCGACCAGGTCTTCCAGATCCTCGGTAATGTCTTTTAACTGAAGTGGACTCATATCGCCAGAAACATTGATAACCATGATCGGCCAGTCAGAGAAGTTGATCTCCTGTATTTCTGGTTCGTCGGCATCGGCAGGGAGTTCGGGCTTGGCTTGGTCCACCTTGTCCCTGACCTTCTGCAGGGCATCATCGATGACGACGTTGGGAAAAAACTTGATGGTAATGGTGGAATTTCCCTCAGCCGATGCTGATCTGATTTCTTCCACGTCGGCTATTCCCTTGAGTTTCTTCTCGAGGGGAACGGTCACGAGCGTCTCGATATCTGAGGGGGCGACACCCTCGTAATTCGTGGTAATAATGATATAGGGAATCGTAATGTCAGGGGCGGCCTCTCTGGGGAGCGTCTGGTAGCTGTAAAAGCCAGCTACAGCAATGAAGAGAACCAGGACGAAGACCGTTGTCTTATGCTTGAGGGACAGATCCGTGATTTTCATCGCACAGCTTCCTGAGCGAGCACTTTATCACCATCGCTGAGATCCCTGTGGCCTTTGACAATCAGGTGGTCCCCCGGCGAAAGGCCCGTAAGAATCTGAATCCGACTGTTTTCGATCACGCCCAGTGCCACGATTCGTTCTCTGGCGACACCCTGATCCTCGACAAAGACGATTTTTCTATCGCCTCGATCCACGATGGAAAAGAGGGGAATCGCGATTGCATTGGGGAAGGTTCTTTTTACAATCGTAATTCGACCGATCATTCCTGGTTTGATCCGGAAGGTGGGATTATCCAAAGCCACCTTGAGGGTGAATGTTCGGGTGATGTTATCGCCTTTGGGAGAGAGATAGATAATTTTCCCCTGAAATGCCTCGTTTCCGAGGGCGTCGAGGGTTACCCGCACTATTTTGGAAATACTGACAAAAGGGACATCCATCTCAGGAACAGCTCCAACGATTTTGACCCGATCCATTTCCACCAGATCCAGAATGGGATCTCCCACACTCACATATTCCCCAGCGTCTACGTATGTAAGGTTCACCAACCCGGTGATAGGGGAACGGATGGTTCCCTTGGCGAGTTGAATTCGGGCAACCTCTAAACTCTTCAGGGTCGAATCCCGTTCTGCTATGGCCATATCGAGCTCCTCTTTGGGAAGGAACCCTTTACGAGATAGCATCCTTCGACGTTCGAGTTGGTTATCCTTGAGGCGGTAGAGAGCATCAGCCTTCTCCACCTCTGCTTGAAGGGCCTGTGAATCGATTTTGACAAGAACATCTCCCTTGCGAACATTCTCGCCTTCCAGGGGTCCAATCCATTCGATCTTTCCGGGAACCTCGGCGCTGATTTCGATGTCCTCCCATGGTTCGATACTGCCGGGAAGGATAATCTGGTCCTTGACCAGAGATGGTACCACCGGAATAACCACGACATGGGTAACTTTTTCTGGTGGCGGTTTTTCCGCCGCTCCCTTTTCACCACACCCAGAGAGGACTAAAGGCAGAACGAGCACCAAAACAAAAGAAATGCTCAGAAAGGTGATCCTTCGTTTCATCCGGTCTCCTCGTCAACCTGTTTGATTCCATGATAGAGGATTTCAACACTTCTCTTGGCGGTCTCCTTTGAAATTTTGCCCTGACCGTAAACCTGGTCCATGGCATAGATGTTTACAATAGCAAGCAGCGCGACGGCCAAGCCCTCGGTGTGTTTTCCATTCAGTTCTCCCCTCTCAACGCCTCGATTCACGATTTCTTTGAGGGCCGCGAAGTTAGCCTGGGAGAATCTATCAAAATCATAGGGGGGCAAATCGCTTGGAGGGTTGCACAACGCGCCGTAGCAAAGCCGAATCAGTGTTTGATTTTCGTGGCAAAAATCCAACTGAAGTTCGATCAGTCGGACGAGTTGGTCAACCGTGGTGCCTTCTGCGTCGCTTGCCGTTTCCAGCACACCGCGATATTTGTTCAAAACCTCCTCGAGCAGGGTCAGGTAGAGTCCTTCCTTGTTTTTGAAGTAATAGTAAAGAACCGGTTTGGTCACCCCTGCGAGGTGAACGATCTCTCTGACGGCGACGCCATCATATCCCTTTTGCGAAAAGAGGCAAATCGCACTGGAAAGGATCTTCTCTCTCGCGCTTTTTCCTGGCTTGGTATGAATTTCAAGCATGAAGCGGATCTCCATTTCATTGAGTACTTACCTACCGGTAAGTATATACTCTGGCGACATGAATATCAAGAAAAAAACAGCCGGTGTTTCCTCAGCTTTGTGGACACTGATGTCTCTGAGGGACGTTTACGGAAGCGCTGGGCCATCCAGATAGGTCAATAGATAAAGGCTAAAGGCCAAAGGTTTCTTGGGAATGCATCTCCTTGCACCTTTTTGCCTTTTTCCTTTGTCCTGCAACAGCGAAATCTGCGAATCCCGCGAGGGTCGGCACGAGAGCAAGGGATCGAAAGAGTCCTTAGACTCACCCCCTTTCGCTCAAAACTGAGATGAATGGAATATTTTTCCAAGGCTTGATAGTTTTTTCAGAGATCGAACACCATGATGGATCATGCAGACCTCGCCCAATCTCTGCCTTGACCCAGGTCGTAGAAAACATGGATCCGAATCCTCATCTCATTCCCTCCCTCGGCGATCCCTAGGCCGCGGAATTTTCAGCGAAACTTCAATTATTTGCCGCGGAATTGATCGGAAATGGACCACCGGCCCTCTGTTGAAATCGCTCAGAAATCGTACTATAATAATGTTGGCCAAAGAGGGT
>JABAOC010016591.1_pt2 | contig 13306 bp, 12 predicted proteins | sample 7062161 | NCBI WGS metagenome assembly JABAOC01 (sample SAMN14538625, study PRJNA623070) | marine sediment metagenome | biome: marine biome [ENVO:00000428]; feature: marine pelagic biome [ENVO:01000023]; material: deep marine sediment [ENVO:00002113] | place: India: Gulf of Khambhat ... | reverse complement strand
GCCGTCAGCAGCAGAATCAGGATCAAGGACCCTATTGCTAACTTCTTCATGGTTGATCTCCTTTCCTGGGTGTTCTCACTGTGGGGTTGGGTGGCAGTTTCGAACCTTAATTGGCCAATTGACACGGTCATGGCTTTCCGCCAATCGAGTCGTTTCCTGTAGTCATCAGCGTATCAGCCCGTTGTCGACTTACCAGACGCGAACAGGGACAGCGCTGCATGCTCGAGCGCTGTGGGTTGGTTCGGTGGCTGTCGAACACAACCGGTCTGATGCGTGCGGCGTTCATCGGCTTCATCTATCTATGTTACGGCAAATGACGCTTCGACACATCGGGCATTCGTTCAGTCTTGGACCTGTACGTTTGTTCAGTTCCTAATTGAAACATTCGTACAGGTCGGCGAGTCTGACCGTACGGCCTCCACTGAATCACCAATGGTGGCCTTTGTACCGTTGCATAGATTCACTGGCCGAGCGGAGCAGATAGTCTTCGAGTCGTCGTGGAATCTGAAGAGCCTGTTCGCTGGAAGGTTGCACGATCCGGCAGGTATGGTTCGTGGAAGCTACGGACCAGTCGCGCAGAGTCAGGTCCGCGGGCGTGTCGGGGGAAGCGATGTGTTAAGCCGGTCTTGTCGACAGTGGTTAGCGATCAAGACACGGCCCAAGTCGGACGATGCTCCAGCCTACTGCGCTAGATCTATTTCACTCAGGCGAGATTGGACGTGGAACGGGCGAAGATGTAGTGTGCTCTGTTCCCGGGGGCAACGCGACGACGATCAGCCGGTGCGTGTAGGTGGAGTAGGGCCAGCACGTGACCAGGGTCAGCCGCTCGTGGTCGGTCGGGGCGATCCATTGTGCATTCTGTTTGCGCACCTCGCTTGGCATACCCTTCTCCTCAAGCAAGACTTTCCCGGCCACTTCATACGGGTATAGAGTATCCTGGACGTACACACGTATCTCGTCTCCCTCCTTGAGATCAATCAGGTACCGGAACACCTCGCCCGCAACGTTATTGTGGCCGGATAGAACCACGTTTCCTTCGTTCCCGGGGGATGCCGAGTTGGCGTGCCATCCAGCTGCATAGCTAGCTACATCCCAAACAACTCGCGCCCCTACGTCGGAATCCTCGACATGCCAGCCAACAGGAACAACCGGGCTGTCTAGGCCTATTGCGGGAGCTGCAATCCGCGTCGGTGGGGATTCGGCCGGCCCTCGGCCCTCCTCAGCCGTGGGTGGAGGCTCCTGGTGCTCCGCCGTCCATGGAGGAGTTTGCGTGACACCGCTAGCCTCCTGTTCTTCCACGAGGAGAGCCGTTGCCTCAGGAGTGGGAAAATCCGGCAGAAACTCGGGTGGATTCTCAAGGGCGACTGAGACATCTGTCGGCAGAGGCGGGACAGAAGTGGTCACACCCTGCGCGATGAAGGCCAGGACGAGAATCCATACCCCGCACCAGAGAAGGATGCCAATCAAGTACATGGATTCTCTGTTGGTGATTTGCAGGCGGCCCTTCATCCTATCGTCGACACTTCTTATGTCTCTCACATTGAGGCTTGAGTAGCAGCACCGGATAGAGCCATCAGGTAGTCCGTAGTGGAAAGAGAGCTGGCCAAACCAGCGTGTCTAGCAGCGCCCTCTGAATAGTGTACGCCACGCTCCCTGCCACCGCAAGCCAGTAGGCCCAGCGACGGCGTCGTGGCCTAAGACGCAGCAGAGCAAACACCAGTCCCAAGGAAGCCAGGCCCACAATTGCCAACACGAGCCGGATAGCCAGCCAAACTGCTTTGCTCGGCTCCTCAAGTATGCCGAACGTTAGCGGCATGTAGAGAGCTGAGGGTGCGAGAATGGCTATGGAGAGAAGAAGGATTCGCCACAGCCGCTACCCGGTCCCCGACTGGGTGGACCAGCAGGTGTGCCTCCATTCCTATCCCAAAGAACTCATGCTGCGCAATCACGTGTAGGTGGAGCGGCCTGGTTCACAGAAGCTTGTCCACGGCATCATCTACTCACCTGAGTGTGTTTCGGAGTCGAGTCCCTGGCTCTCACTGGGCCCTGAGTAGGATCCTCCCGGTGTAGCAGAAAGACCCTGGTCGGTTTCCTCCTGCAAAAACGCGAACAGGGCATCCAGGCTGGCGAATCCTTGGCGGGCGCCGGTGTGGGCGTCTTCCAGAGACGCCCGCCAAGCCATTCTGTCCTCGCCCGTCTGCCACAGCCGAAGCATATACGCCAGGTAGCGCTGCCGCTCAGTGACCATTCAGAGCCCGCTCTGCAAGGGGGGTCTGGAGCGTACTCCCCAGACCCCCGATAGCCTCTGCCCGCCGTTCTCTCTATCGGAAGGCGCCAGACAGCCGCCTCAGCCCCAAGCCCAGGGTGGCGATCAGGAGGCCGCCAGCACCAAGCCAGAATGGCAGCATCCCAGCCAGGCCAAGTCCCCCTGTCTCCGGCAAGGCCGCCGCCGCAGCGCCCAGCGTTGCCAGCGATTCTTCGGTGAAAGCATGGGTGCGTGCTGTAACCTTGCCATCCTGGATGGTGAACTCATCCGTCTGCTCGAGGCTGGTCAGACCAAAGCTCCGCAGGACGTCATCCGCTACTGAGGTTGTGGCCACCACCGTAGTGCCATCGACTTGAGTCGCGAGGAGGACATACTCGGTGTTCCTGGCGACTTCGTTTTCGATCCATGCTCGGACTTCCTCCTTGCCCGTGTAGGTGTCAGGCATGCCGGGCGGAGGGACGGGCATGTATATCACCGCGTCATCACTGTACAAGGCCAGCGCGGCTTCGACGTCTCCAGCGTTGACCGCCTCGTACAGGGCCGTGACCACGGCCACTGGGTCTGATTCCTGGGCACTGAGCGCACCAGGGAGCACGAGCATCACCACGATCACCGTCACTGCAATCACAAGTCTTTTCATTTCTTACCTCCTTTGTGTCACGATCGAAATCTTGGATTCCTACCCGCCAATGGATTCGTTACCCATAGGCATTCCCTCCTTGCTTACTTCTGCGTCACGCCGCATGGCCCAGTGCCATCTAACCCAACTGCTCCACCTGAACATCACGACAAGTCCATCAATACGGATTCATCATAGCAGCCCACCGCCGCGAGATCGTAGAAAAAACGTCGCGAGAGCGTAACGGTTGCACCTATCCCTGCTATGATGTATGATGACCGTGTCGCTGGGTTCTCGATTGCGCGGATTGCAGGAGGTGCATCGTGGCGCTGCTATCCCTCTCCCTGCTAGGGCCTCTCCAGGTAACACTGGATGGAAAGCCGGTGACCGGTTTCAAATCTGACAAGGTCCGGGCACTGCTGGCCTACCTGGCGGTCGAGGCGGAGCAGCCGCACCACCGTGAGGTCCTGGCCGGCCTGCTATGGCCCGAGTGGCCCCACCGGGAGGCCCGCAGGAGTCTGCGCGATGCCCTTTCAAACCTCCGCCGCGCAATTGGCGATCACGATGCGACGCCTCCATTTCTGCTGATCACCCGTGAGACACTCCAGTTCAATACGGACAGCGAGCACTGGTCCGACGTCGCTGCCTTCAGGGACCTGACAGGTTTCCAAGACCTCTCAAGTCTGGAGCAAGCCGTTGCCCTGTACCGCGGCGGTTTCTTGGAGGGTTTCTCGATCGGAGATGCTGCCCCCTTTGAGGAATGGGCGCTGCTCAAGAGGGAGCAACTCACCCGGCAGATGCTGCAGACGCTCGACGGCCTGGCAGCTATCCACGAACAGCAAGGCGAGTACGAGCAAGCCCAATCGTATGCCCGCCGGCAGGTGCAACTCGAGCCCTGGAACGAGGAAGCGCACCGGCAGCTGATGCGCCTGTTGGCCCTCGGCGGGCAGCGCAGTGCGGCACTGGCTCAGTATCAAACCTGTAGCCGCCTGCTGGCCGACGAACTGGGCGTTGAACCGGAACGGGACACGGTTGCTCTCTTCGAAAGCATCCGCGATGGGACGCTGCTACGCGCAGCTCCCGTCTCCCTGGTTACGGAGGAAGCACCGGCTCCCGGCGAGGCGCCCTTCAAGGGTCTGCAACATTTCGACACTGCTGATGCCCACCTGTTCTTCGGGCGGGAGGAGTTGACTTGCCAACTGGTTGAACATCTGCGCCAACATCGCTTCCTGGCTGTGATCGGTGCTTCAGGTAGTGGCAAGTCATCTGTTGTTCGTGCCGGCCTGATCCCGGCTCTCCGGCGCGCTGAGCCCCTGGCCGGCGGCCTTCAGCCACTATCACACAGAAGCTCCTGGCTGGTGCACCTCATTACCCCTACGGAGCATCCTCTTAGCGCCCTGGCTACGAGCCTGAGCCGCGATGTGGAGTCGGTGACCGCAGCAGCCACGCTCGTGGATGACTTGACGCGGGATCCGCGCGCCCTGGCTCTGTATGCCCGCCGGCTCCTGAGTGACTCCAACCATGGGTATGGTGACGGTTGCCTCCTGCTCGTGGTGGATCAGTTCGAGGAATTGTTTACCCTTTGCCACGATGCCGTCGAGCGCGGCGCCTTTGTGGCCAACCTATCGACGGCCCACGCCGAGGAAATGGCTGGGCCGGTGGTGGTGGTCGTTGCCCTGCGGGCTGACTTCTATGCCCATTGCTCTCAGTTTGCCGTCCTGCGCGAGATGCTTGCCCAACACCAGGTCTACATCGGTCCGATGAGTTCCAAAGAACTGCGTCGGGCCATCGAAGAACCGGCCAGAATGGGGGGATGGACCTTTGAGCCTGGCCTGCTGGATCTAATCCTCGATGATGTGGGGGACGAACCCGGCGCACTGCCGTTGCTTTCCCACGCCCTGCTCGAGACGTGGCGGCAAAGGCGAGGTCGCGCGCTCACTTTCGCCAGCTACGTCGAGTCCGGGGGCGTGCGCGGCGCCATTGCCAGGACTGCGGAGACCACGTACGAGCTCTTGACTCCCAGCCAGCAGGTCATGGCTCGCAACATCTTCCTACGGTTGACCGAACTAGGTGAAGACACGCAGGACACCCGTCGCCGGTCCTCACTCCCTGAGCTCATCTCGCGCCCCGGAGAGGCGCCAGTCGTGGAAGAAGTGCTCAAGACGCTGGCAGATGCCCGCTTGATCACGACGGGCGAGGAATTCGTCGAGGTTGCCCACGAGGCCTTGGTCCGCGAATGGCCCAGGTTGCGTGAGTGGTTGGACGAGAACCGCGAGGGCTTGCGGCTGCACCGCCGTATCAGCCAAGCCGCACAGGAGTGGGACCGATTGGATCGCGATCCAGGCGCGCTGTATCGCGGTGTGCGGTTAGCCCAAGCGGTGGAGTGGGCCGAAAGTGACGCATCTGGCCTGAATCCACTGGAGTCAGCCTTCCTTGACGCCTCACAGGAGCGCGCTGAGCGGGCAGCCGAAGAACGGGAGGCCCAGCGGCAACGCGAGCTGGAGGCGGCGCAAAAGCTAGCTGAGGCAGAAAGCAGGCGAGCCGAAGAGCAAACACACGCAGCACGGCGCCTGCGTCGGGGGGCTGCCTTCTTGACTGTTGCCTTGATCCTGGCTATGGTACTGGGCATCGTCGCCGTGGGGTTTGGCCGGCAGGCGTGGGAGAGAGCCCAGATCGCCAGCGCGAGGGAGTTGGCGCTGGCTGCCCTTAGCAACCTCGCCATAGACCCGGAGCGCAGCATCCTGTTGGCGCTGGAGTCGGCCGCGACATGGTCCTCTCTCGGCGAACCGATCCCATACGACTTGCAGGATACCTTGCACCAGGCTGTACAGTCCGCACGTGCGCGACTGACCTGGTCGGCTGGTAGCGACGATATCCTCTACGTTGGCTTTCACCCGGAGGGTGACCGGCCGCTGGTGGTCACTGGCAATCTTCAGGCCAGCACCGTGACAGTCTGGGATCCTGAGGCGAATGAGTCATTGCTCACGCTGCCTGGCCACGTTGGACCGGTCACCGACATTGCCCTTAGCCCGGATGGAGCATTCATCGTCGTTCCCAGCGATGATAGTACGGCAAAGATGTGGGAGATGGCTTCGGGTGAAGAATGGCGGACCCTCTCTGGACACAGCGATGAGGTTCTCGGCGCAGCGTTCAGCCCGGATGGAAGACTGCTGGCCACCTATGGTGTCAACGAACAGATCGTTTGGGAGGCCGGCTCGGGCGCAAAGCTGCTCGAGTTGCCTGCCTCTGCGAGTGAGACGGACATGGGTGTACTTAGCCCCGGCGGGACACACATTGCCACGGTCGCCGACTTTCAGTCCGTGGAGGTCATAGAGATTCCCTCCGGTCGCGAAGCGCTCTCGCGCAAGCATGATTACGACGTGATAGGCTTTGCTTTCAGTCCCGATGGGAGCCGCGTCGCTGCCGGTGGTCGCAGCCGCAATGTCCAAGTCTGGGATGTTGAGACCGGACAGGTTGTGCTGGCGCTGGCCGCTGGCGCTGTCACTCCTCAGGTTGAGGCCATCGCGTACAGTCCGGATGGAACACGCCTGGCAGTCGCTGGCATTGTGTTTGACGCGGCTACAGGCCAGGAGCTGTTCTCACTCCGCGGCCATTCTCAAGGGATCTACCGGCTCGCGTTCAACGCTGACGGAACCAGGTTGATCACGGCCAGCTACGATGGGACGGCAAAGGTATGGGATCTCACCCCGGATCATGAGCTCTTTGCCCGACCGGCACACGGCGGGATGGTGTATGACGTGGCCTACAGTCCCGACGGCAAGATGCTGGCAACGGCTGGCATGGATGGAACCGCGACCATCTGGGCAGCCGAATCGGGCGAGATCCTACAAGTCCTGACGGGGCATACCGATGTTGTCAATACTGTTGCCTTCAGCCCTGATGGCCAGGTGCTGGCTACAGCCGGTGCCGATCGAAGCGTGATCCTGTGGGATGTCGCCTCGGGCCAGGAGCTGAGAACCCTGACCGGGCATGTCGACGATAGACCAGGTGGAGTCCCGATGTTCAGGGGTGTCGTGGCAGCCGCCTTCAGCCCCCAGTGTGTCAATCCAACTGGTGCAACGGCCGAGCAGTGCCCCCTGGCGACTGTGGGTATGGATGGGAGGTTGATCGTCTGGGATGCCCTCACAGGCCAGAGGCTCTTCGACTACCAGGAAGCGATCGGCGGACTCAAGAGCGTTGCTTTTGGCCCAGACGGAGAATTGCTGGCTATTGGCAACACAGGCGAGCCCACGGATACGATTGGGGAGGCAGTAATCCTGGAGGTGGCTTCGGGCGAGGTTGTCAGCACTCTGCCTGGTCACGGCGGATGGGTTTGGGACCTCGCTTTCAGCCCCGGTGGGAAACGCCTGGCAACAGTCGACTTTTGGGGAGTCGGGAGGATCTGGGACGTTTCCACCGGTGAACCGTTGGTCGAGTTGACTGGCCCGCCGAGTGGGTTCTCGGTGGCCTCTTGCTCGAAAGGAACTCGACTCGCAACTGGCAGTGGGAATGGGACCATCACCTTATGGGACGCAGAATCCGGTCTTCCCTTGCTCTCCCTGGGCGGTCACACTGACCCAGTTGTCGGAATTGCGTGCAGTCCTGACGGGGACTATCTGGCTACCGCAAGCTTTGATGGAACAACGCGTGTCTACGTGGTGCAGGCCGACAGTCTACTGGCTCTGGCGAGGTCGCGTTTGACCCGACCATTCACGCTCGAAGAATGCCAGAAGTACTTACACGTGGAACAGTGCCCGGCTGTGCCGTAAGGTCAACTATTCGGAGAGTGTGCTCTTCCGAATGTGGATTCGAGTTGTCACGGTGCGGGCCTTTTGTCGTTCGCGTCCAGGCTAATCGTAAAGACTCACTACAGAAGCTACCCGGTGCCGAACTGGGTGGACCAGTAGGTGTTCCTGAACCCATATCCCAGGAAGTTGATGTTGCGGAATCACATGTAGGGCCAAGCCTTGTAGACGGCTGAAGCGGATGAGACTCTCATAGACTCGCTGACCACCCCTCTCCAGTCATGGTATGCAAGTCCCCAGAAGAAGGTTTTGGCCAAGGGGTGAGACCGTGATACAGTATCATTTGGTAGCGCAGAGTCCGACTGCGATCCGCACACAGAGGAACGCGAAGCTGCACGCAGGGGCGCTTATGTGGCGGCTTCGCGCCACATGAGTCCTTATCCGTTAGCCGGAAAGGCACCGTCTACGCTGCTTACCATTACGTTGGCAGCTATCAACCCGAAACAGACACTCGAATCGTCAGTCAAGTTTCGCGACTGCGCAAAAGCGCGCGATGTTTCAATCATGTGAGGCTTGAGGAGGGTATTATGAAGGCAACAACGCTTCCAGAGCAACCCGATGCGAAATCGCCGGCGGGTGCAGACATTCGTTTCATCATGGATGGCGAAACGGGCAACATGATCCACTGTACTGTCCCGCCGCATCAAATAAATAAAGCGACTGTTCACGCAACCGTCAGCGAATTCTGGTACGTGTTGGAAGGACATGGTGAGATTTGGAGAGACGATGGCTTGGAGAGCTGCGTCACTACTCTCGTTCCAGGTACCTCGATCGACATTCCGGTGGGAACAGCTTTTCAGTACCGAAACGTATCTGACTTAGACTTGAAGTTCATTTGCATCGCCATGCCCCCTTGGCCGGGCGACTCAGAGGCTACTCATCTCAATGGCAAATGGCAGCCAACTGTTTGATGGCTGTAGGGTACTCATCGTCGTTGATCGCGCAGAATCAAGAGGTCCGCTTGTGGCCGAAAACGGATCTGAAGGGGCACGCAGTGTCATGTAGCTCCAAGTTTGAAGCGCAACACCTTACTAACCCAGTTGCTGCAAGGGACGGCTCGTACCTCGCAGCCGCTGAGCAGCCCAGTTAGCTACCGCTATTGCGCGTTTCGTCTGGTGGAGGGCTACTGGTGCCACAAGGTAGAGTGCCGGATGGACGGCAAACCGATTAACGTGCCGAGCGTTCTGTACAGTGCATGTCTGAAGAGTGCAGTAATTCCTCATCTGCAAGTCAGTGCCTCCGCGTCATTGCTTGGGCCGACTTCCAAGGCAGAATAGGCGTCCGGTTCGTCAGAAGGTCCCCTTTGGTTGCTCGAACACAGTGCAGGCTTGCCTGGTAGAGGCAAGCGGCGATAGAATTGCACGGTCATGCTCCATCGTCTCACTGTACAGAGGCCGCGGAAGGAACACAGGGCATGTCCAGATGGTGCCGTCTGTCTTCAGAATCGACGTTACCGTCTCCCCAGTCGCCGGGTGTTTATAGCGTCCGTCGCTGGCGTCAGAGGGGGCCCTTGAGGGATTAAGGCCCAGAATCGACTCTAGCCATTGCGTCTCACGCTGTCCGAGTAAACCTCTTGCACCCGGGCCCTGGATCACGAGGCAGAAACATGAATAGCAGAGACAGAATCCAGTGCAGCCTATCTCACAGTGAACCAGATCGAGTTCCATTGGACATAGGCGGGTCGGACGTTACAGGGATCCATCGAGATGCGTACCGCAGTCTGGCGCGCTGCCTGGGCTTGGAGGAAGAAGTGCCCATCTGGCACAGGGTCCAGCAGCTAGCGCTGCCAGGTGAGGATGTGCTAGAAGGGTTCGAGGTCGACGTCCGTCCGCTGTTTCCGAATCCCCCGGACAACTGGCGTCCAGAGGTGAAGGATGCTGGAGCGCGCCTAACGTTCGAGGATGAGTGGGGCGTGGAATGGGCGATGCCCAAGCGCCGAGGACTCTATTACGACATGATACGCCATCCGCTTGCCCATGTCTCCGGAGCGCCTGAGCTGACAAACTGGAAGTGGCCCGATGGGGCCAACCCCGGGCGCTTTCGGGGCTTGCGCGATCGAGCGGAAGATCTGGCGGCCAGGGGGGTGGCGGTTACCATGGGAGTTGCATATGGAGGCATCCTCGAATCAGCCTCCTGGTTGCGCGGATACGAGAGCTTCTATGGCGATCTGATTCGCGATCCCGGCTTGGTGGAGGCTATCTTGGATGCAACGCTGAGGTTTCATCTGGACTTCTGGGCTGCGGCCTTGAATGAGGTCGGCGACCTCATAGACGTGGCTGTGGAATATGACGACCTGGGAGGACAGTTCGGCCCGTTGATCTCGCCGGAGATGTATCGACAATACGTGAAGCCTCGGCACAAGGAACTGTTCAGCTTCGTCAAGGAGCACTCGCGAGCCGCCGTTTTCTTCCATTCTTGTGGGGCAGTGGCCGAACTGATTCCGGACTTCATCGAGATTGGAGTGGACATCTTCAATCCTGTGCAGGTGAGTGCGGCGGGCATGGGCGACACCCGAAGATTGAAACGGGAATTCGGAGATGAACTGACGTTCTGGGGAGGTGGAGTAGACACGCAGCATGTACTGCCCAGAGGAACGCCGGAACAAGTGAGGGAGGCGGTCAAGCGAAGAATCGATGACTTGGCCCCAGGAGGTGGCTTCGTTTTCGCTGCGGTCCACAACATCCAGCCCGACGTCTCACCCGAGAACGTCATCGCCATGTGGGAGGCCTGGAAGGAGTATGGAGCGTATTGACGAATCCGTCGGGACTCCATCCGCCGGTCTGCGCAGGATAGACGAACGTATGCGAGTCTGCAGAGACCGAGCTTGTCGGATGCTAGCCAGGTAGTGCTGCCGACATGACGGGTGTCCCTATCAAAATCAAAGCTGAGCCTTGGACCTTTTTCACAGCTCCGCGTGCTTCTCCTCTTGAGACTTGACAACTTGCAGGAATCACTGTATAATATGCAGTGATGTTGCGTGGTAAAAGTCATTTTCATGCCACGAAAACCCCAAAACCTCGCGTAGGTCCTTTACGACAGAGAAAGGAAGACCATGACCCGCTACACCTTTTCCCCCGGTGACGTTGCCCCCTTGCTGGAAGGCCTGGCCATCGTGGGCACTGGCGGTGGAGGCTCTCCTTCGTGGGGTAGAGCGATTCTGGAACACGATTTTGCCAAGGGTCGGGTGCCCAGCATAATCAGTGTCGAAGACATAGACGACGACGCGACGGTGGTCAGCGGAGGAGTGATGGGCTCCGTCAAGGTTCTGGAGACCATGGGCATCGAGCGAGTGATGGAGCATTGGGAGCAGCGTTTCGAGTTGCTGGAAGTGACCCACGTAATGCAGAGTACTCTGGGCAGGACTATTGACCATGTAGTGCCTTTCGAGGTCGGAGGCCTCAACACCCCGGTCATTCTCTCCCTTGGAGCACGCATGGGCATTCCCATTATTGATGGAGACGCATTGGGACGCTCGGCGCCCGAGACCCAGATGACCAGCTTCATTGGTCACGGCATCTCCCTCACACCCATGCCCCTCATCGACTATGATGGCAACGTCGTTGTGGTCCAGGAGGCTGCGGATCCCACCTACCCAGACAGGCTTGGCCGCTGGGTGGTCACCAATGGTGGCGGAATGGGGGCCAATAACCACTACCCCATGTCTGGTCGCCAGGCCAAGGATTCTGTGGTTCCCAACACCATCTCTGGTGCGCTCGAGCTCGGACGTGCGGTCTTGCGAGCACGGGAAGAGGGCCACGATCCAGTTGCTGCAGCTACGGACGCTCTGAAGGGCGTATCTCTCTTCACAGGCTTTGTAGAGCGCCTGGAAGAAGAGGAGAAGATGGGCTTCTACTATACCGTGGCCCATCTGAAGGGAACAGGCCCAGATGAGGGGCATGGGGCCCGTTTGGTCATCAAGAACGAGACTATGCTGCTCTCCATAGAGGACAGAATCGCGGCGATTTTCCCCGACCTGGTCTGCATGCTGGAACCAGGTACAGGCCGCGGAGTGATGAGCATCGAGTTGGCTGAGGGCACGCCATTGGCTCTTGTAGGGGTGCGGTGCCATCAGCGTCTCCGCGAGGCGCTCGAGACGCCAACCGGGGCCCTCGCCTTTAGCCCGGCTCGGTATGGGTATCCGGACTTGGCATACCAAGCCATCGAGACTCTGGTGGAAGGCTTCGGCCAGAGGTAACGTAGTTTGTCTAGCGATAGCAAGCGTTATCAGGTTCGGGCGGTGGCGCGGGCGCTGGACCTTCTCACTGCGTTCTCCACGTCGGATCCGGAACTCACGCTCACAGAGCTGAGTTCTCGGCGCAATCTGAGTGTCAGCACAACCTATCGCCTTCTGGCTACTCTTGAGAGTCGGGGCTACGTAGAGCGCAATTCTCAGACGGGCGGCTACAGTTTGGGGGTTGCCTGTCTTGACTTGGGTGCTGTGTTCCTCTCTCAACTCGACCTGAGAGAGCGAGTCTTACCTCTCTTGGAGGCCCTGCGAGAGGAATGTCAGGAAACAGTCCACCTAGCGATCCTGGATACCGAGAGGATGGAAGCGATCTACTTGGAGAAACTGGAAGGGCTGTTGCCGATAGGGATGATGGGCTCGCGCGTGGGTGGACGAGCACCGGCTCACTGCACAGGCCTTGGCAAGTGTATGTTGGCCTACGTGCCTCCGGGCGAGGTCCGCGAGTACTATGCCGCCGATGGCCTGCGAGCGTGCACTTCCAACACGATCACTGATTTGGACGAGCTGATGCGTGAGCTGCGAAGGATCGAGCAGCGGGGCTATGCCCTCGATAATGTCGAGCATGAGCCCGATGTGAAGTGCGTGGCCGCACCGGTGTGGGACCACCGTCAGGTGGTTGTGGGAGCGATCAGCGTGAGCGGCCCAGAGCAGCGCATCGATGGGCTCATAACCGAGCATGATCTGGCGGCAAGAGTACAGAGGACAGCCCACGAAGCGTCTATCCGACTGGGCTATCCTGGGGGAGATGCAAGGGTGGTGGGGCCTGGCGCTGCGACAAAGGGCGATGATCACGGAGACGAGTAGCAAAGGGTATCCGCGCAGTGTGGATTGAGCCGACCGGACAAGGACGACAGAACCTGCGAAGGGAGGCGTAAGTTGGAGACAGTGAAGCTGCTGGGCATCTGCGGGAGTCCTCGTAAGACCGGCAACAGCCGGTTCCTGTTAGAGCGTTCTATCGCGTCCGCGGAGGAGACCGCTCCAGAGGCGGTGGTGAGCGAACTGTACTCTCTGTCTGGAAAGGAGATCGCTCCCTGCATCTCCTGCTTTCGGTGTATGGAGGCCGGTGACTGCACGACGGAGGATGACTTTCAGGAGTTGCGTGACAAGTGGGCAGCTGCAGATGCCATCATCTATTCGGTTCCCGTCTACCACATGGGCATTCCGGGCCAGCTAAAGTGCTTCATAGATAGGCTGGGCAATACTCTCTTCTCCTATTACGGGGGTAAGCTTTCCAAGAACCTCAAGATCGTGGGCATTGCGGTGCAGGGCAGTCACATCTTCGCGGGTCAGGAGCAGGTAATGACCACTCTGATCAACCATGCCGTGCTGATGAGTTGCGTGCCCGTTCCGGGCGACTCGTGGCAGTCGTA
>JABAOC010023779.1_pt1 | contig 13307 bp, 16 predicted proteins | sample 7062161 | NCBI WGS metagenome assembly JABAOC01 (sample SAMN14538625, study PRJNA623070) | marine sediment metagenome | biome: marine biome [ENVO:00000428]; feature: marine pelagic biome [ENVO:01000023]; material: deep marine sediment [ENVO:00002113] | place: India: Gulf of Khambhat ... | reverse complement strand
GAACCAAGAGTCGCTTTCCTTCTCTTTTCGTCAGGGAAGATAATATGCACAGGAGCGCATGAAATAGATGATATCCACACTGCGCTGAAAAAGCTCAAGAAAAAACTCGAGGACATTGGAATAAAAGTCAAACCTGTTGCAGAATAGAGTGAAGCGAATGATTACTTCTTCCTGTTTCCCTTGCCAAGCATGTTTTTCCACTGCCAAGAGAAATGCTTTATTCTTTTTGATTTTCCAAAACCGCATGCAGAACATTCCTTCTTCCTGATGTGATACGCTATCTTACCACATCGTCTGCAGACTATATGGGTCTTCTTCTGCTTCTTTCCCATACTAGGTGTTCCCTTTGTCATGTAATCAACTATTTCTTATCAGATTCATATATAAATAACTTTATTCCGAGTCAAAAACAGAATCTACTTCTCCGGGGATATGTAGACAATCGAATCCCCCCGGATAAGAACCTTACCAAGCTTTACCTCTTTCTCGCTCTCTATGGTTGCCTCATCAAGCCATATGTTTATGTGGGAATCAAACGCCTTCAGAATTCCGACTATATTGTCTCCAGATTTTGTCTTTATTATTATCCTCTTGTCTGTTGAAGACCCCAAAACATCAAGCGGTCTTTGCATAAAATCACTTGAATATATTATCGCATCAACCTATTTAAAGCTTATTGCTGGTTTTGAAAATCATTTCGAAATCATTTTGCTTTGTGCAGGTAAACTTTTCTGACAGGCCATGCTATTTCTATCTTCTCCTTGTCGAATCTCTTCTTCAATGCCTTGATGAACTCATGCTTGACAAGGAACTGGTCACCATATTTCTTGACCCTGAAAATAATCTTGAAGTCTATGTTCGAGTCCCCAAATTCCTGGAACCTCATAACAGGTTTGAAATCCTTAGGTCCAACATCCAGCTTCTTAAGAACCTTCTCTGCTTCTTCCAGAGCAACCTTTTCAACCTTTGCTAGATCTTCTCCGTATCCCACTCCACCATCCACAGTGAAACCAACTTCATGACCAGGTGCATAGTAGTTTATTATTTTGCTATTTGCCAACTTTGAGTTGGGTATAACAACAAGGTTTTTCTTGTAGTTTACTATTTTGGTACTCCTCCATCCTATGTCAACCACTGTTCCCTTATCCCCTGAATCCAGTTCTATGTAATCCCCTATTTTTATAGGCCTGTCCAGGATTATATGGGCTCCTGCAAAGAATTCAGAAAGCGTGTCCTGCATTGCCAGGGCAATTGCTAATCCACCTATTCCCATAGCAGCGATTAGCGTTGTTATCTCTACCCCCAACTGTCCCAGAAGCCAAAGAATAATCAAAATACCCACAACACCGTATGCAACCTTCTTGAATATGGGCAGGAACTGTTCATCTGCCTTGGTTTTTGTCTTCTCAGCCATTTCTTGGGCATACCATGTTATGATAGCGTTTATTATCCTCACTGCAAACCAGCCAATAAATGCAGCGTATATTATGGTGAATGCAAACACTATCTCATTTGCATACACTGCCAGAGCAGAAAGTATACCCGTGGATGTGTGGATACCAACCAGAAATATACCCAAGAATATCGGTTTTGTAACTGCTCCTAGTATAAGGTCATCAAGGACAGTCTTGGTCTTTGCTGTCACATGAAGGATAGACCTCTTTATTATAAAGTTCACTATCTTCGCTATTATCAGAAATAGAACAAGGGTTATTACCACTACCACATATTCCGTATAAATCCCGAAGTAGGGCACCAGGAATTCGAACATAGTTTTAAATATCAATCCCCTATTTAAAAGTTTGAGCCCGTACCAGGTTTAAATTTATAAACCCACAAGTTCATAGTTATCAAATATCCTAGGTGGAAGCATGGGAACGACATGGCATCTGAGGTCCAAGAGAAAACCAACCGGAGGAAGACTGGACAGAATAAGGAAGAAAAAAAAAGGTGATAGAGGTACCAGGTTCCTCGAGACAAGGATAGATAAAAGAAAAACGAAATTGTGCAAAGTCAGGGGTGGAGAAAAAAAGGCAAGGCTTCTCTCTGCTGATTATGCCAATGTTTCCAGCCCAGGAACCGACAAGATGAAAAAGGTCAAGATAATTTCTGTGAAGGAAAACCCAGCGAATCCCCACTACATAAGAAGAAACATAATCACAAGTGGAGCGATAATAGAGACAGAGATCGGACTCGCAAAGGTTACATCAAGACCAGGACAGAATGGAGTTATAAATGCGATCCTGATTGAGGAGAAAAAGTAATCGCTTTTTATTTTCCCTTAACTTCTTCCCAGTACTTGATATTATTTATACATCCTGGGTCAGGACCCGCAACGTCCCCAAAGTATCCATATGCCCTGGCCCTGCAACCACCGCATATGTATTTGTATTCGCACTCGCCACAGCCCTTTATCTTGTCCCTGTCCCTCATTCTCCAAAGAACATTTGAATTCTCCCAGACTTCTTTTAGACTCTGCTCTCTTATGTTCCCAATCTTTATCGGGATAAAAACACAGGGTTGTATGTCGCCGTTGGGTTCCAGTCCGCAGTAAAGCCTTCCTGCCCCACAACCACCGATAAACTCTGTCAGGGTTTTTGTTCTTCCCTGCAGCATCTCCGTTGCCTGTTTGTTCGTGAAGTGGGTCGCAACCTCAGGACCTGAAGTGAATTCCTTCGCAATCCTTGAGTACTGTGGAGCTGTTGAGAAAACATCAAGCCTGCATCCCTTGTCGAGTAGCTTCCCGTACATGAGTTTCAGAAGCTCCTCTCTCTCCTGTGGTGTGAGGTCATCCTTTGCTATGTCCTTACCCCTTCTTGCAGGTACGTAGTTGAAGAATATCATCCTGTTCGCTTTCAGCTTGTTCTCCACGAAATCAATAAGCTTTGGAATTTTCTTATAGTTGTGATGAGTAACTGTTGTTGCAACACACGTATCCAACCCAGTCTTCACACAGTTCTTTATTCCCTGACATGTTCTCTTCCAGGCTCCCGGTACCCTCCTGAACTTGTCATGCTCCTTCTCAAAACCATCGAGGGATACCTCTATATAGTTGATCCCAGAATTCCTTAACTTTTCTGCAATCTCCTTCGTTATGAGTGTTCCATTGGACGCAACGGATACATAAAAATCATTGTCTGATGCATATTTTGCAATCTCGAAGAAATCCTTTCTTATGAGGGGTTCACCCCCCGAAAAAGCGATAGCAACAACACCAATATCCGCGAACTGGTCTATCACGGATTTGGCCTCCTCTGTGGTAAGTTCATCCTTTGCCGCTTTGAGTTCTGCGTTTTCATAACAGTGTTTACATCTCAGATTACACTGTTTTGTGAAATCCCATACAACAAGGAACGGTGCAGCACACAATTGGGGTTTCATTATACCATACTTCCCGATCCCTTCCAGTATGTTTGCCAATCCTCTCCTGACTATAGGTTCCTTTAGACTCTCCTTTATCTCACTTTTGGGAACACCAAAGGATTCTGCTCCCTTGTCCAAGGCAGTTTTGACTATTCTGTATGCAACCCTATCAGAAAAACCATATTCAACATCGTAACCAGCATATCTCTTCAGGGCATTGTCAAGCCTTCTACCATTCTTGCCCTTTTTAGAAACCCACCTCAGCATTAACCTTGAAAATGGATTTCCGAGCCAGATGTTCACCATACTGGCAACCATGTCTACTTCTGCCACAAAAACACCCTGTAGGAGAAATTAATTTTTTGTTTTTTAAATGTTTATTCTACTACTGGTGGTCTGAAATGGAATTTACATCTTTTCCAAGACCCTTTCCTTTGCGATTTCCATTGCTGCATCCCTTGGATTTATGTTCTTCTCTTCTGACCTCTCTAGAACCAATCTTGTATTCTCTGTTATCTTTTTATCAACTAGATCGAACATCTCTTTCTCTGTTCCCCCACTGTATTCAACGTAAGATGATATTACACCGCCGGCATTTGCGACGAAGTCAGGAACGATTAGTACGCCTTTCTTGTGTAGAACCTCTTCTATTTCAGGCGTCATTGGGATGTTTGATCCCTCTACTATGAGTTTTGCCTTTATTTTGTTAACGTCTCCTGACCGAATCAGATCAGGAATTGCAGCAGGCACAAGTATATCAACAGGAAGGTCGATTATCTTTGAACAAGGACATGGCTTTCCTGGTCTGTAGTTAACCACGGAACCTGTTTCATTTTTTACCTGGGATAACTTTTCAAAGTCAATCCCACCATCGTTGTATATCACACCCTTGGAATCCGATACAGCAACAACCTTTGCGTTGTCATGCTCTTTCAGGAATCTGGCAACAAAACTCCCCACGTTTCCAAAACCCTCTATCGCTATCTTAGCAGAGCTAAGATCCAAACCTGCGTGCTTGGCCGCAACGTGCATTGCACGGTGTACACCGAAACCTGTTGATCCGAGCTCATGGGGCAGACCACCCATTTCCTTTGGCTTTCCGGTGCACGCTTTCATGGAGCCATTTGCCTCTGCAAAAGCTCTCATTTCCTCCTGTGCCATACTCATGTCGGGCCCGGCAACATAGATACTTGGACATATCTCCTTCAATGCCTTTGAAAACGATCTGACAATCTTCAATTTCTCTTCTTTTGAAATCTTTTTGTCATCAGCAATTATCCCTGATTTTGCTCCACCAAAAGGAATTCCTGCCAACGCATTTTTCCATGTCATTATTCTTGCTAGAAGTGCGACTTCGTTTTTGGTAACGGATGATGTCATTCTTATTCCACCCTTCCCGATTCCTAACGCTGTGTTATCGATTACGACAACACCCCTCATTCCAGCCTTTGGGTCATAAACCCTCATAACCTTCTCTGGTCCAAAATTATCGTACTCTGTCATAGAATCACCTTCTTTTCTTATTTTTTTTGTAATTCTCTATTGCTCTTTTAAGGGCCTGTGTAGCGAGAACAGAACAGTGAATCTTCTGTGGTGGTAAACCCTCAACAACATCGACTATGTCCTTATTTGTTAACTTCTCTGCTTCCTCAATGGTTTTTCTCTTCGCAAGCTCTGTAATAGCGGAGGACGTCGCTATGGCTGCAACACATCCGAAGGTCTTGACCTTAATATCCTTTATTATCTCCTTACCTTTTTTGTTCTCGCCAACCCTTATGTAGAGCCACATCACATCCCCACAAATAGGGTTTCCGATCTTCCCGATCCCGTCTGGGTTTTTCATCTCTCCCATGTTCTTGGGATGTTGGAACAGTTCCATAACTTTTTTCGAATACACCATGTTATCACCTTTCACTCCCAACCTTTCTTGAACGGACTTATCTTTCTCAATTCATTCACAACCTTTGGTACATTTTTCAGGACATAATTTATATCCTTCTCTCTTGTATATCTACCCATGGTTATTCTTAGTGAACCATGCGCTTGTTTTGGATTCAATCCTATTGATGTTAGGACATGAGAAGCCTTGAGATCTCTAGATGAACACGCAGATCCTGTAGACGCTTCTATACCCAACATATCCAGTCTCAGGATTAAAGCCTCACCCTCTATGAAATCGAACCTGAAGTTTGTGTTCCCAGGAAGCCTTTTCTCAGGATGCCCGTTAAGATAGGAGCTTGGAATTTTTAAAATACCATCCACGAGCCTGTCCCTCATCTTACCGAGTCTCCTTACCTCCTTTTCCATTTCCTTACTTGCGATTTCACAAGCCTTTGCGAATCCCACAATTCCGGCAACATTTTCTGTTCCAGATCTTCTACCAGATTCGTGTCCCCCACCATGTAGAAGAGGTTCTATCTTAATACCCTTTCTCACATATAACAATCCAACGCCCTTTGGTCCATAAATTTTATGGGAGCTTGCGGATAACATATCTATTTTCATATTTTTAACGTCTATTGGAATCTTACAAAAGCTCTGTACAGCATCGGTATGAAAATAAACACCTTTCTCTCTACATATCTTTCCAATCTCCTCAATGGGTTCTAGGGTTCCAATCTCGTTATTGGCATGCATTATTGAAACAAGAATGGTTTCTTTTCTGATGGATTTTTTGAGCTGGTTTAAATCAACAACTCCATATTTATCAACATTCAGATACGTTATCTCAAATCCCTGCTTCTCCAAGAACTCACAAGTCTCCATGATTGCTTTATGTTCAATCTTGTTGGTTATTATATGATTTCCTTTTTCCTTGTTTGCTAGGGCAACACCAACCAGAGCCAGATTATCGGATTCTGTTCCACCTGATGTGAAAACAATTTCATCCGGTTCAGCATTTATAATCTTTGCGATCTTTTTCCTGGAGTTCTCCATTGCCAACCTTGCCTGCTGGCCCATACTGTAGAGTGAGGAAGCATTTCCGAACTCCTTGCTGAAGTATGGCTTCATAGCTACCAACACCCTAGGATCTACCGGTGTCGTTGCAGCGTAATCAAGGTATATTTTTTTCATGATTTCAACCCACAAGTCTCATAAATTAAAAACTGTGAAAATAATATATAAAGCTACTGGCAAAAAATGGAGCAGGTTTCTATTTCGGTTTCACCAGTTTTATTGCCGTTACCGAACAGTTCTCTACACAGGCATTACACTCAATACAGTTCTCCGGTCTTGTCACGTGAGATTTTCCATCCTTCATTTCAAAAACGTTCTGTGGGCAGACAGATACACATGCCCCACAGCCTATGCACTTTTTCTTGTCAACCTTCGGAACCTTGTGGTCTATCTTTGCCATAAAATCACTTTTTTTATTTTTTGCTTTCCTTCTTTATATTTTTGACAAGCTTGTTCATCTCACTCAGCATAGACTCTATATCTTTTTCCGACATTCCATGAGCCTTTGCTCCCTGCTCCAGAGTTTCCCATGCAGCCACATGGCAGCCAACACAATGTAGACCACGCTTAAGCATCACCTCTACGGTTTCCGGATACTCCTTTATAATCTCACCAAGTGTCATGTCCTTTGTTACCTTCCCTTTCCTTTCAGCTTTCTTTCCCATGAATTCACCCCAATCCAAAAACCTTTCTTTAAATATAACACTGTTATATATAAATACTATACCCTGACCTCAACTCTGTCAAAATACGGCTTTGCAATATCTGCAAACTCCCTGAGTTTATCCTCAGGATACGCCTCCTCCTTCTGGTATTCCTTGTTCAGTGTTGCCAATGACCTGAACTGCTGGAGACAGTAAAGCTTCGCTCCTTTCAACCATTTCCCTATTGAGATCAGATCTTCACCTGTAAAAAGCCTAGGAACCACAGTCGTTCTAAATTCGTAATCTATCCCTGATTTGAGAATGAGACTAACACTCCTCCTTATGTTAAGAACATTGACCTTGACCCCTGCAGAGTTGTTGTATTTTTTCAAGGGAGCCTTTATGTCCATTGCTATGTAGTCCAGAAGTTTGTCTCTTATCAGATGCTCAAGCATCTCTGGGTTGCTCCCATTTGTGTCAAGTTTAGCTAGGAACCCCATGGACTTTATTTTCTTGATAAATTCAACCAAACCCTCGTGTATGCAGGGTTCCCCCCCTGTTATGCACACACCATCTACCCATTTCCTTCTCTTTTTCAGGTGCTCAAAAATCTTCTTTTCAGGAATGCTTGGTAACTTTTTGTGATTCAGAATGAGATCTGGATTCTGACAGTAGGGGCATCTGAAGTTGCAGTTTGCAACAAAAACCACAGAACATATTTTGCCCGGGTAATCAATAACTGATGTTTTCTGCAGACCCTTTATCGGTAGCATAGCATCACTGATGGTTCTTTAATTCCAAATAAAATAATTACAGATTAGGTTTTCAGTTTGCGCTTTAATGCCTTCTTTTCTGTAAACACAAACCTATCCTTGAACTCCTCTTTTTTACCATCATTCCACATGTTCACTGGTCTGAAGTACCCAACAACCCTTGAAAAGACCTCACATTCTTGTTTACATTTTGTCATCCCATCACCTACTTTTTATCCTTAACCTCTACTGGACACCTGTGGTGTTCACCCCTGACATAACCATGAGCAGGGCATATCGAAAATGTGGGGGTTATTGTGAAGTATGGAATCCTAGTGTTGTATGCAATTTTTTTTACCAAGGTAATAGCAGCATCCCACGATGTCATTCTTTCGCCCAGGAAAGTATGAAAAACCGTTCCCCCTGTATACAGTGGCTGGATATCATTCTGATGTTCTAAGGCCTCCACAACATCATCAGTGCAACCTACAGGAAGCTGGGTCGAGTTTGTGAGATACGGGAACTTTTTACCGGACGTTATTATATCAGGATACATCTTCTTGTCCTCTCTTGCCAGTCTGTATGAGGCACCTTCTGCAGGAGTTGCTTCTATATTGTAAAGGTTTCCTGTCTCCTGCTGGAACCCCCCAATATTTTCTCTCATGAATTTCAGCGTATCTATCGCCAGCTTTTTACCTTCGGAAGATGCTATATTCTTTCCAGTCAGATTAAGACATGCCTCATTCATACCACAGAGGCCTATAGTTGAGAAATGGTTGTTAAAGTTTCCGAGGTAAACCTTTGTGTATGGCATTAGACCGTTTTTGAGGTTATTCTCGATAACCTTCCTCTTTACCTCCAGCGAATCTTTCGCCATCACCATGTGGTGTCTGATTTTCTCAAAAAACTCATCTTTGTTCTTTGCTTCGTAACCATAGCGGTTCAGATTTAGAGTAACAACACCTATTGATCCTGTTGAATCACCTGCCGCGAATACATGCCCAGGCCTGTTTATGAGTTCTTTCTGATTCATGTTCAGCCTGCAGCACATTGCCCTTATTGAACTGGGATCCAGTCCGGATCCAATGTAGTTCTGGAAATAAGGGGCCCCATACTTCGCAGTCATCTCAAACAGTTTCTGGGAATTCTCACTATCCCAGCTGAAATTCTTTACAAGATTGTATGTTGGTATGGGAAAGGTGAATATTCTTCCGTTTGCATCTCCTTCCATCAAAACCTCGATAAAGGCCTTGTTGACCATATCCATCTGTTCCTGGCAGTCCCCATAGGTATAACTCTGCTCCTTGCCACCCAATACAGCATGCTGGTCTTTCATATCAATAGGAGGATTCCAGTCAAATGTAAGATTTGAAAATGGGTATTGGGAGCCCCATCTCGATGGTATGTTAAGTGAGAAGACTAGTTGCTGCATATTCTGTTTTACTTGTTTGTAGGAAAGATTGTCATGTATCACAAAAGGTGCCAGTAATGTATCTACTGAGGAGAATGCCTGTGCCCCAGCAAACTCCATTTGAAGACATCCTATGTAGTTGACCATCTGGTGAACGACAGTGCTCATGTGCTTTGCTGGCTTGCAGTCAACTTTGTTCTGAACCCCACCAAACCCCATGGTAAGCAGATTCTTAAGAGACCATCCTGCACAGTATGCAATCACACCATGTGAAAGGTCATGGATATGAATGTAGCCCCTTTTATGTGCTTCAGCAATGCTGGGTGAATACATTTCGCTTAAGTTGTAGTTAGACATCACTTTTCCTGCCGTGTGTAACAGCAGACCGGAGAATGAAAACGCTTCATTGGAATTCTCTCTAACCCTCCAGTCAGTCTGTTTCATGTACTCGGATATGGTATTGATGGCATCAACCATAACGGATTTGGTTTCTCTTATCTTTGCTCGCTGGTGCCTGTAAAGAATATACGCTTTGGCGGTTTTGGCATGACCATTCTTTATCAGAATCTTCTCAACGATGTCCTGTATCTCCTCCACGGCTGGTGTCTCCTTGTCAGAGAACTGATACTCAAGAACAGCAACAACCTTGTCAGAAAGTTTCTCTGCCAGCTTCCTATCCTTTCCACCCACACTCTGAGCAGCCTTCCATATAGCTTCTGTTATCTTTTCTTGGTCAAAATCAACTATCCTCCCGTCCCTTTTCCTTATCTTTTTTATCAGAGCCATTTTCTTCCACCTATTAATTGAAATCATGTTATTTATTCTTGATCAGTTTTTCCATTTCCCTTTTGAACGAATCCAGGTCAGTAAATTCCCTGTAGACCGACGCAAACCTTATGTATGCAACCTTGTCGAGTTTCTTGAGTTTTTTCATCACAAGTTCTCCAATGAACCTGCTGTCTATTTCAGTTTTTTTGTGGGCCCTCAATTTGGCCTCGACACCATCAACAATCTTCTCGATCTTCTCCCTGGATATGGACCTCTTCTCACACGCCTTCAAAAGACCTACCAGGAGTTTATGACGGTCGAAGTTTTCTCTTCTCCCATTCTTCTTGACAATGGCTAAGTCAAGAGTTTCAATCCTCTCGTACGTTGTAAACCTCTTTTTACATTTCAGGCATTCTCTTCTCCTTCTCGTAACGTTGGACTCCTCAGTTTCCCTTTTATCAAGGACCCGGGTATCCGAACTGGAGCAATACGGGCATTTCATAGCATTTCACAATTCACTCCTATCGAGAGCAAACCACAATATATTGTGTTTCTTATTAATAATAACTACAATATGCGGTATATTATTAGCAGAAATAGTATATAAACATTTCGCTAATTTGTTATAGTCTTTGGTGTATACATCTTGGGATGCATACTTACTTTACCTTATTAAACAGGTGTTCCCCCTTCTTTATCTCCCCACCTTTAAGAAGCCCAAACCCCACATCCTTGAGGGTCCCTGGCTTAAGCCCGAGCTGCTCGTTAATCTCCCCTGATGTAGCTGGAATGAATGGAGAGATTAGGATGGATACAATTCTAAGTGAATCTACCAACGTGTAGAGTATATCTTGCAGTTCTTTCCCTTCCAGTTTCCAAGGTTCCTTCTCATTTATATACTTATTGCATGCTCTGATAAAATTCCAAATCTCTGCAAGAGCGTTGTGAAATTCGAATTTATCCATATACTTTTCAATCTTTTCAAACCTGAGTTGCTTGCCAAGTTTTTCATCAATCTTACCTTTCGGTACGTTACCAGAAAAGGATTTCTCAATCATCTTAACAACTCTGCTGAGGAGATTACCAAGATCATTGGCAAGCTCGTTGTTGAGCCTGTCCTTCAAGGCCTGTTCTGAGAAATCTCCATCCTCTCCCATTGGAATCTCCCTTGCGAACAGATACCTAACAGGATCCGCCCCGTATTTTTTCACAATCTCTAGTGGATCTATTTGAACTCCAAGGGATTTGCTTATCTTCTGTCCATTAACAGTCAGGTAGCCATGGACAAGTATGGTCTTCGGAGGTTTAACACCGGCTGATATGAGCATTGCAGGCCATATCACAGAATGGAACCAGTTTATTCCCTTCCCTATCAGATGGATATCAGCTGGCCAGAATTCCTTGAATTTTCCACCATCTGGATAATCTATTGCAGATACATAGTTAATCAAGGCATCAAACCAGACGTATATTTTATGATTCTTGTCACCAGGAACATCTATTCCCCAATACAGGTTCTTCCTGCTTATACAGAGATCCTTCAAATCATCGGATTTTATCCTGGATAACATCTCATTTCTCTTCTCTTTGGGGATTACAAAATTTGGTGACTCCAAAAGCTTCACTATCTGGTCCTTGTACTTACTCAGCTTGAAGAAGTACGCCTCCTCCCTCAGGGGCTTTGGCGATTTCTGGTGTTCTGGACACTTCCCATCAACCAGGTCTTTTTCAGTAAGGTAACCCTCACAGCCCTCGCAGTAAAGACCCCCGTAGAAACCCTTATATATGTCTCCTTTTTCAAGAACCTTCTTGAAAATATCCTGAGAAATTTTGATGTGCCTTTCCTCAGTCGTTCGTATGAAGTAATCGTTTGATATGTTCAGGGTTTTGCATAGATTCTTGAAGAACTCCACATTCTTGTCAACGAACTTCCTCACAGGAACACCAGCCTCCTTGGCTGCCTGGGAATTCTTCTGGGCGTTCTCATCCGTTCCTGTAAGGTAGAAGACTTTCTCCCCCCTCAATCTTTGCCATCTCGCTATAATATCAGCTATCACTTTCTCATACGCATGCCCTATATGGGGCTTTGCATTCACGTAGTCTATCGCAGTTGTGATGTAAAACCTTCCCAATCCAATCACCCGGTTAATATTATCTTTTCATGATGTAATAAAATAAATATATTTTATACCTCGTAAACCCAGACAAAGGTTTTGTTGTACTCATGGAACTCCTTCACAGACCTGAATTGGTCAAAAATAGGCGATGGGAATTTCTCGTAATCCTCCCAAGACCATACCCATTCTGGATACGTGGGCTCCCTCGCCTCTATTACTATATAGGAAACAGACCAGTTATGTATCGCTTTCTGGAGATCTTCTGCTTTGTCAGGAAAATAGACAATCCTCTTTCCCGATGTGTAAAAGAGCTGCGGAACATTCTGAGACATTATTGTTCCCTCTGGAATCTTTTCGCTTATCCACCAACCCGCTTCCTTCAAAGATGATCCAGCAGGTATATCCTGAGCAATCATCTGAATACCTGCTGCAAAATTTATGAAAATAAATATGATCGCGATAACGGGTATGGTCTTATTGGAGCGAACCCATATTCTGACATCCTTTATACCAACTGCAATCATTATCATGTAAATGGAGAAGAAGTTTAAGAGGTAACGGGATTCCTTTCTCGGTATGATCATGAAGAATATGAGTGAGAGTAGAATCATCAGAAAGATTAGTGTGTTGGGTTTGTTTCTCTTCACAAGCAGCGAAATTATACCTGGTATTGCAAACATTCCGACCAGTCCGAATATCTCTGTCCAGTGTGTGAAGTAGAAATACCAGTCTGCAACATACCACCCCTCTGTAACAGTTCCCAAGCCAGTGAACATTGCCCCTATCGGAGATCCAAAAACTATCATATTGAACTGGAACCATGGAATGAGTATGAGCAGGAACACCACAAAACCCAGCCAGTATGGCCACGANNAAGGAATTCTTTATCTTTTTAACCAATCCCTTGTTTTTGTTTTTTTGTGTGAACTGAAAATAAATCGGATAAAGAACATAAACCCCCATTATTATCAGGGCAGGATACCTTGTAAGGAAGGCAATCGCCGTGACTGCAGCTGATATGGGAAAAAACCATTTGTTCTTATCAAAACCTAGGTAGAAGGTATAGAGCGAGAGGGTGATGAGAAAAACGAATATTGACTCTGTCAGGAATTTCTCCGAGTAGAAGAGAAACATATGTGAAGTCGCGAGAAGAAGACATGACCAGAAAACGATTTCCCCATCTCCGTAAAGTCTTCTAACAAAGAAATATAGGACTATAACAGAGAGTATTCCAAACAGGGGAGGGATGAATTTAACCAATGGTTCTGAGAAACCAAAAGTCTGCCACATACAT